>ERZ773067.514-NODE-514-length-23384-cov-5.613357_pt1 | contig 23384 bp, 18 predicted proteins | sample MGYA00580622_ERZ773067 | MGnify/ENA primary metagenome ERZ773067 (study PRJEB29015, sample SAMEA2737998) | human oral metagenome | biome: human oral; feature: human-associated habitat; material: dental | place: China | collected 2113 ...
CGGTCTGGCTCGCACAGCACCGAAATGCCCGCAGCGTATCGCGAGTATATGCGGGCGATGTCGCCCGGATGGTAGTCGGCGCGAATGAGGCCCAACGACGGTGAGGCGGATTTGCACTCCATAATGAAGCGCCCCTCTCCCCTACTGCCCAGAGAGTCGTACAGACTGCGTGTCGACGCCGCGAGAGTCGCCGGATCCACGTGGGCTATCCGTCGCTGGATGTCAGCGAGGTGCCCCCGCCGCGCCGTCACGATGGACTCCAAAACAGTCGGCATGTCACCCATAGTTGGCCTCCTCGTGGGTTGCAAGCCATTTCGTCACAGTGCCGTCATTCATGAGGGCTTGGGCTAGGGCCGTTCCTTCAGCAAAATCGTCCACGCGACCATGCAGATAGAACATCGCTGCGGCATTGACGGCAAGGGCATCGCGGTGCGCCTCCGAACCGGAACCGGCGAACGCGGCACGCAGCAAGGCAGCGTTGTCGGCCCCATCACCGCCCCGGAGCGCCGATAATGGATGCTCCGACACACCAAGATCAGCGGGCGTAACCTGGTAGCTCGTGATCGCACCGTCGCGTAGCTCCCACACCTGAGTGGGACCGTGCACGGCAAACTCGTCAGTCCCCGATCCATGAACGACAAGAGCGCGTTCCCGGCCTAGTTCTTTCATCACCTGGATCAGCGGCTCTCCCAGGCTAGGACGGTTCACACCCATGACTTGCAACGCCGGACGGGCTGGACTGAGCAGCGGACCGAGAATATTAAACAACGTCGGAACCTTTAGTGCCTTACGCACAGGCATGACATGGGCAATCGCTGGATGGTAGGCGGGCGCAAACAGGAACGTAAAATTCGATACCCGGACTTGCCTCTCCGCACGATCCACATCAAGATCAAGTGGAATGTTGAGGGCTTCTAACACGTCGGCGGACCCAGATTTGGAGCTCACCGAACGGTTGCCGTGTTTGACCACCATGCAGCCTCCCGCTGCTGTGATTAACGACGCCCCGGTGGAAATGTTGATGGTATTCGCTCCATCGCCGCCGGTCCCCGCTGTATCCAGTACACCGTGTCCAGTGATGGGAAAAGGACGGGCGGCTTTGAGAAATGCCTGCGCAGCGCCCGTAATGTCGGCTGTTGTTTCTCCGCGTGTGCGAATGGTCGCCAAAAGCGCGGCGATGTGGACATCATCGTAATCGCCCACGGTAAGCGGCATAAACACATCGTGGGCCTCCTCCACGGTGGGATGAGGATTATCCAAATAGGCGCGAAGCCTGTCCAAAGTTTGTTCGTCCGACATGGTTACTTCTCCTTCGCAGATGCGGATAGCAGCAGTTCAAGACTGCGATTCAGAATATGTGGTCCCGATGGGCTGAGTACTGATTCCGGATGAAACTGCAGCCCAAGCGCCAGATTATCGCGGGTCAGGGCCGCCATAGTCACCTCGCCCGCGTCAGATTGGCAGTTGCCAAGGCTGACGAATTCCTTGGGCACATCAACGCACCCCAGCGAGTGATAGCGTGCGACGGGTACCCTGCGACCGGAGTTTTGGGTATCGCCATCGGGAACATCAACAGTTAGTCCAGCAAAAAGGGGGCTGGCCGCGCCCTCGTCAGTGAGTGTCATGATGTCGGTGACACCGTGCATTGGTCCACAAGGAGCCACAACGCCACCGAAATGCTCTAAGAGCGCCTGGAAACCGAGGCAGATGCCAAGGATGGGCACAGTGCCTATCGCGGTGTCGATAAGCTGCATCATGTGCCCAGCATCGCGTGGGTGCCCAGGTCCGGGGGAAAGACAGATGACATCTGGGTTCGCCGCCATAACGTGCTCAGGGGGCACCGTGTTGCGGAACACGGTGCAACGAACACCGGCGACAGCGAATGCATCGACGAGGTTGTAGACAAAGGAATCGTGGTTATCAATCAAAACGACGTGTGTACTCATCGCTGGACCTCCAATCGTGCACCCGCAGCCGTGGCGATGGCATGCAGGACGGCATATGCCTTGTGCAGGGATTCATCGGCTTCGGACTGCGGTTGCGAATCACGCACCACGCCCGCGCCAGCTTGAACTATGGCTACTCCCTTGGACACAAAGGCCGAGCGGATAACAATGCACGTGTCCATGTCTCCGTTTCCGCGTAGATAGCCGACCGCTCCCCCATAGGAACCGCGACGCGTGCCCTCTGCCTCTCGCAGCAGCTCCGTCGCGCGGATTTTAGGCGCACCCGTCAGGGTTCCCATGTTCATGCAGGCGCGGTACGCGTCCAAAGCGTCCAGATCGGGCGCTAGTTCGGCGCTCACGCGACTGACCAGGTGCATGACACGTGAGTACCGGTCCACCTGCAGAAGCTCCTCCACGCGCCGCGTGGCGGGAACGGCCACTCTCGCCAGATCGTTGCGCGCGAGGTCCACCAACATGGTGTGTTCCGAAATTTCCTTGGCGTCCGTGCGAAGTTCCAGTTCTGCGCGAATATCCAGCTCATGGTTCACGCTGCCGTCGGGGTTCAAGCCGCGTGGCCGCGTTCCGGCGATGGGATACAGCTCTACAATCCGGGTGTCGGCGGTGAACTTCAGGTTTGACTCTGGCGATGCCCCAAAAAGTTCGTAGGTCTCCCCCGCCGACTGTCCGCGAACGTAGAACATATAGGGGCTCGGGTTATGCTCCTTGAGCTGCTGGTACGCGGCAAAAGCATCGGGACATGGCATGGTGAAGCTGCGTGCGGGCACAACCTGATAGATGTCTCCGTTGTGGATATGCGCCTGGAGGTTCGTGACCATCGCTCGGTAATCGGCGTCGGGAATGCTCGCTGTGGCGACGATGGTTTCACGTGAAACCATCGATTTTTCCGGCTGAGGCTCGTAATCGTCGCACAACGCAGCCAGGCGATCCAGCTCGGCATCAAGCTTGTCGACGCCGCTCTCATCTGCAACAACTCCTGCGAGTAGCGCGCTCTGTGCTTGGTGATCAATGCTGAGCACAACTTCCGCGAGCAAGAACTGATAGTCGGGATACGTATTGCCCGAGTCCTCGACGCTAGGAAGATCCTCGAAGCTAGCCAAATGGTCAAACGCGATACCGCCCGCCAAAAAAGGAAGTGAGGCATCCTCGGTGAGGTAACCAGCATCGGTCTGGAGTCGACGCAGCGGTTCGACGGAACTCAGCGCTGTGAGTCGTTCGCGCTCGTCTACTGCGGTGGACACTGGAAAATGAAAGACGGTTTCTTCTGATGTTTCACGTGAAACATCAGAAGAAAGCTGTTCCGCGAGGCGCTGTACAATCGCCACGCCCGATGGTGTTAGTGGTTCGGCGGTGACATCGTTATGGTTGCACGTGACGCGAACCGAACCGCGCAACACCATGACCGAATGCAGGCCCTCTTTTGAGGCAATATCGGCGCTTTCAAGAAGCACTGCATCATCGGCAACTGTGCCGCCTAAGTGGGCAAACAAACGTGCCGCATTCTCGTGATAGCGCACAGCACGCGTACGAACATGTGGTGAAAAAGTCATAGACCTCTAACCCTCAACTGTGTCGTCGGAATCGGTTCGTGAAAGCTCGGCGATGACATCGGCAACGTGAAGATCCTGTACCGGATGCTCCATAGGGTCGGTGGCTGCAAGGTCGCCGAGCAAGGCGCGAACATAGTTGACATCCTTATCGCCACGACCGGACAAGTTCACCAGGATAGTGGTCTCCTCGCCCGTTTCCTCCGCAATGTCTGCAAGTTTGAGTGCGTAGGCCAGCGCATGGCTTGATTCTAGGGCGGGAATGATGCCTTCGTGGCGGCTCAGCAGGCGGAATGCTTGCAGCGCTTCAGCGTCAGTGATGCCGACATATTGAGCACGCCCTGATTCAAGAAGATAGGCATGCTCTGGACCCACGCCCGGATAATCAAGTCCGGCTGATACCGAATGGGAATGCAACACCTCATCCCCCTCCCCCAGCATGACATAGGAGCGCGAACCATGCAGGATACCCGCCCGACCCCGATTAAGTGGGGCACCATGTTTGCCTGAATCAAGCCCCTCACCTGCTGGTTCTACGCCAACAAGCTTCACCTCGGAGTTTCCGGGCTTATCGGTCAAGTAGTCGGCGAATGCGCCGATGGCGTTGGAACCGCCGCCCACGCACGCCACCACGACGTCGGGAAGCGCACCGGTTCGTTCCATCATCTGCTCGCGTGATTCCCGCGAGATGACGGCCTGGAATTCTTTCACCAGCGTCGGGAATGGGTGCGGTCCGGCAGCCGTGCCTAGGAGGTAGTGCGTGTCTTTGTAGCTGTTTACCCAGTCCATGAGCGCTACGTCAATGGCGTTTTCAAGGCCGTTACCGTTTGCTTCTTCCACCGGGACAACCTCGGCCCCCATGAGCCGCATGCGATATACATTGGGTTGCTGCCTAGCGACGTCCCGAGCGCCCATGTAGATGGTGCATTTCATGCCAAACAAGGCAGCCACCATGGCTGTGGCTGTGCCATGCTGTCCAGCGCCGGTTTCTGCAATCAGCCTGGTTTTCCCCAGACGTTTGGCAAGAAGTGCTTGGGCGATAACCTGGTTGCCTTTGTGCGCACCGCCGTGCACCAAGTCTTCGCGCTTGAGGAAGATGCGTGCTTTTCCCTTACCGTGGCCTTCTAGGGGCAGGTTGGCACATTCGGTGATGGGCGTGGGCCTTCCCAGATAGTCCACGTAAAGATTGACGAGTTCTTCCGCGAATGTCGGGTCATTTATGGCATCGACATACGCTTGTTCTAGTTCATCCAGGACCGGATACAACATGTCTGGGACGTACTGTCCGCCGAATTCGCCAAAGTAGGCGTTGAGGAGAGTGTCGCGGTGCGGATGAGACATCTAAGGGCCTTTCGTAGGAGGGTGGTTACACGCTTTCCTCTGAGGCGGGCCTTGATTGTCTGTAGATAAAACAACGGCCCGGACGCCTAGAAGAGAAGCGTGCGAGCCATGGGCTGAGGGGTTGTGAGTGCTGCTATTGTGGCTCGCTTACTCAGCGCGCCACCACCATGAGGTGCCAAGGAACAGACAAGCATTCAACATGCCCTTAAGAGTAGCACTCTCCTGCCTGTGTCACATAATTTTATGCACGCTGTTTTATCGTCACAAGTGACGTAATAGGTAATGTAACGACGTAGCGCATTCACGTAATGCTGAGTTGCTTTTTAAAGCAACATTTGCGAGCGTCGCCTCAATCCTGCGCGCAGACCGTTAGCTATGATAGCTACTTCCGCGACTTCATGGATGAACACCACCTCCGCGAGACCAAGTACCCCGCAGAGGGCAAGCGGGGGCAAAGCAACAATAATCGCCAACGCTAACCCGATATTCACATTCATGATGCGTCGCGCGGATCTCGCATGCGCCATGGCCCGTGGGAGCAGCCGCAGATCGGTTCCGGTGAGCGCGACATCAGCTGAAGCCATCGCGGCGTCGGTACCCGTGGCGCCCATGGCAATGCCGACCGTTGCGGCGGCGAGTGCCGGGGCGTCGTTAATCCCGTCCCCTACCATGGCCCAGCGTCCATCAACGAACTGTGCCTTATCCTCTGGCAGAAGTTCAGCGTGGACCTCGTCGATTCCGACGGTGGTGGCAAGCGCTTTCCCCGCGTGCTTGTTGTCGCCAGTGAGCATCGCGGTGCGGATACCCATCGCGTGTAGTTCTTCAATTGCCCGAGCTGAAGATTCCCGCGCGGGATCGCCGATGCCCACAAGCCCTTTTACGGCGTCATCTTCGGCCACGACGACGACCGTGGCACCAGTTTGTTCAAGGTCGTGTGTTGTGTGCGCCCATTTTTCTTGAAGAAATGTGCAGGAACGGGGACTTTGGATTGTTATTGTTCTGGATTGCCCAGCTGAGTCAATAACCTCGGCTTTAATGCCTTGACCTGGGGTTTCGACGATGTTATGGGTTTCTAGTAGCGGACCTTCGTGCGCGGCAACGATGGCCTGCGCCAAGGGATGTAGGCTGTGTTGTTCCACTGATGCGGCTAAGGCCACTGTGTCGGGGTCGCCAATAACGGTGGTGACCGTGGGGCGATTCGCGGTCAATGTACCGGTTTTATCAAAAGCCAGCCGATCAATAGCTCCTAAACGTTCAAAAGCGGAGCCCGAGGTGATGATCACGCCCCAGCGTGTAGCCGCTCCGATGGCAGAAATTACGGTTACAGGGACGGCAATGGCGATAGCGCAGGGAGATGCCGCGACAAGAACGATCAGCGCGCGAGTGATCCATGTGGCAGGATCGCCTAGAAACGAACCAATGACACCAACAAGAAGTGACAGGACCAGCACGCCTGGAATGAGGGGGCGGGCGATACGGTCAGCCAGTCGTGCGCGTTCGCCCTGCTTGTTCTGTGCGTCTTCGACGAGGCGAACGATGGTGGTGATGGAATTATCGGTCCCTGGGCTGGTTGCTGTGATCTCGATGGGCGCGGCAAGGTTAATGCTCCCAGCGTGCACCTCATCACCTTCTGCAACGTCGCGCGGTAGGGATTCTCCGGTGATGGCAGCGGTATCAAGTGACGATGTTCCACGTGAAACATTGCCATCAGTGGGGGCGGCATCACCTGCCCGAAGCACAAGCACATCCCCAGGAACGATGTCTGCCGATGTGATCTCCACTGTCTCCGCGCCTCGCCGAACTGTCGTCGTGGAGGGGATCAGTTCGTAGAGTGAACGCAAACTACTCCTTGCCTGGGCGAATGCCCGGTCTTCCAAGGTTTCCGCAATGGAAAACAGGAATGCTAGCGCTGCTGCTTCGGCGGTGTATCCGAGCAACACCGCGCCAATTGCGCTGATGGTCATAAGTAGGCCGATGCTCAAGCGTTGGCGGAGGCGACGTCCAGGCAGGACCAATCGCTTGAGTGCATCCGGTACAAAAGTGATGCCACCAGCAACGAGAGAGGTCCAGAAGAAGAGTTGGTGAACTGTCCCAGGCACCCGGCCCTCGGTGATCACGCCCAACACTAATAACAGCCCGGACAGGATGGGAAGGATGAGGGCGTTATCCCAGAATTGGTACCTAGCACCGTGAGTGTTCTCGGCTGGTGTGGAAGTGGTGCAACCGCAGGCATCGGACACGCATGCGTCGGACATGAGACATCATCAGCTTTCTCTGCAATGTCGGCGAGTTGCGTTATAGCGCAACTCTTTCTCCTAGGTTGACGCTGGTCCCCAGCCCGCCGGACTACGGGAAGTTCCTGTGCTTGCGATTGTAATTAAATGCTCAAAACGCGGCTTCATGGCCGGCAGCTCGTCAACATGAAACCAACCGACTGCGACGCTCTCCTCGTCGGCAACATGAGGAATAGACGATGTGCCGGGGACTACCGAACAGGCAAATGCGGTGTCCATGTAACTGGCAACGTCTCCATTGATATAGGTCAACGCGTCGATGGCTTGCACCCACAGCAGGCGGTCCACCTGAATCTGCAGCCCCGTTTCTTCCAAAGCTTCCCGCATGATAGCTGTGTCAGGCTGCTCGCTGGGTTCGCAGATGCCGGTTACCGGTGTCCAGTGGTGGTTATCACTGCGCTGCACCAGCAGGACTTCCTGCGCAGTCCCCTCCCCTCCCCCACCGTCGCCGCTGCGGAGTATTACCCCTGTCACCCCGGGCAGCCATAGCTCGTCGTGTCCGATTTTCTTTCTCAGGTTAAGGATGAACTGTGGTGTTCCCATGCTGACGATCATCGCCTTTCGCAGCGGCCTTACGTACGGCATCTAAGTCTACGTTGCCAAAGGACTCACCTGCTGCGAAGGCATCGGAGCCTCCTTCACATGCCCCGTTGAGGGAACAGGAACCACAGCCGCCGCTCACGCCGCAATCCACGCTGGGGTCATGGGCATCGGAGGCAGCTGTGGAGGACGCCGATGCGTCGGAAGCCCCTGAAGAGCAGCAATCGCAGCCGGAATCGGAGGCTGCTTCGGCAGTGGCGCGGGCGTCGATAAGCGCGACGGCGTGTGCGCCCATGCCAGCACCCATGCCCAAAAGCGCGAGGGAGCCAACAACGGCGAGTGCGACGACCAGCCACATCCACCCGCTAGCACCGAACGAAAGTATGCCGCCCAGGGCGAGGACGATGCCACTGACTGTCCAGAGCGGTCCGGCGATGCGGTGTGCGGTGTCCCACAGTTCCTTGGTTTTACGGACTTCCGGTACACGAATGCCTATCACGCCGTTTCCTGGCAATTTTCCAGCCCACCCGAGGCCGCCAACAATGATGAAGAGTGCGGCGAGAATCAACAGTAGCGCGGTCACGGCAATCATAAGCGCAAGTGTAGTCGGGTGGGGTGATGTTGCGAATTTATGGTCGAAAAATGCCAGGATATGCTTGCGCTTGACGACATCTCGGTGGTCAATCCCTCAACCACAGCCACCGCTATTGTCGGCCCCACCCCTGTCTGGTGGACGTTCTTACCGAAAAACATGCCGCGACTGTTTTCGCCCCCAACGCAGTAGTTTTAGACGATCCGGCAGTCGGAACACCCGTTGTTGTTAGGTATAGGCGTTCGTGACCAATGCTGAAAGCTGTTACCTTATAAACAGTTTATGCACCGTAGTGACCCCGGTCCCATCCGGGGTCCGAACCTAGGGAAGAACGTATGGATCTTCGACGACTCTCCTCCTCGCTGCTTTTTCGCATTGTCGTAGCAATTATCTCCGGCATCGTGTGCAGCTTATTTTTCCCCGACTGGTTGGGGCGCGTTTTCGCCACCTTCAACGGTCTGTTCGGAAATTTCCTTGGATTTTTCATCCCCGTCTTGATTTTCGCCCTGATCACCCCGGCCATCGCCGGGATTGGTAAAGGCGCAGGAAAATGGCTGGCCATCACCACGGCCATCGCCTATGCTTCCACTATTTTCGCTGGACTCATGGCCTATCTTTCCGCATCCGCTCTCTACCCACGATTACTGGCAGGGCAAGGTATGGTCGCTGCGGCGGATGTGGAAAAAGGCGCCCTGAGCCCCTACTTCAAAATTGACATGGAACCACCCATGGGCGTGATGACGGCTCTTCTCCTTGCCTTTACTATTGGCGTGGCCATGACTGCTGTGCGCAGCGATACGCTCTTTGCAGGGGTGCGTGACCTGGAACGCGTGGTCATGCACGTCATCACCAAGTTTATTATCCCGCTTTTGCCGATCTTCATCTTCGGCATGTTCCTGTCCATGGGGATGAACGGAAACCTTCTGCAGATCCTAAGTGCTTTTGCCCGAGTGCTCGTGCTGGCGGTGGTGCTCACCGTCGTGCTGCTGCTCATACAGTTCGTTATTGCAGGCAGTATCGCAGGTAAAAACCCCTTCGTGGCGCTGAAGAACATGCTGCCGGCGTATGTCACCGCGCTGGGTACCTCCTCCTCCGCCGCTACTATTCCCGTCACCTACGACTGTGCTAAGCGCAACAACGTCGCGCCGTCCGTCGCAGGCTTCACTGTTCCCCTCTGCGCCACCACGCACCTGGCCGGCTCCATGCTCAAGATTGGTCTCTTTGCTTTTGCGATCACGTACATGGCGGACATTGAGCTGACACCAGGCAAGGCCATCGGGTTCATCTTCATGCTGGGCATCACCATGGTCGCCGCGCCGGGCGTACCTGGTGGTGCGATTATGGCAGCTGTGGGCTTGCTGTCCTCCATGCTGGGATTTACGAACGACCAAGTGGGGCTCATGATTGCCGCGTACATCGCCATCGACTCTTTCGGCACGGCATGTAACGTGACCGGCGACGGCGCTATTGCCCTTGTGGTTAATAAACTTGCGAAGGGCCAGATCTCTCGTGCTGAGCTGGTCGATGTGCAAAGTAGCCGCGACGACATCATTGAGGAGTAGGACGCTGGCAATTTATTAGTGGCACCATAAAACTCTCAGGAAAACCTCATCTTGAATCTATGTTTTCAGGATGAGGTTTTTGTATGCTCTTGACCATGGTGGATGCTGACGGCACGGCACACCGACGATTCAGTAATTTTTCAAATTATAGCTCTGAACTGCGCATTTTGTAGGCCAATGATGGGGGTAGCGCAGGTATCGAAAGTGATAATTATGGCCTGCGCGTTTCTGGCTGCGGGGGTAAAACTCAGCAAGATGTTTATATGTCAGCTTTGCAAAAAGCAAGAAAAGTATAAGACTGTAAGAGACGAAATTAAGAAAATTCCTATGTGATGCCGGGTCGCTGACATAGTGGATGTCAACGGGGTGGCTGCTTCCGCAGCCAGTTGCGATACCGCATAGGGGTAAACGGAATTGTAAAGAAAGGCGCATCACGGTGCGTGACCACAATCACCACAATCAGGGCAAGGGGTACCTGTGTAACACCAGGCAAACATGCCGCCGTGTGCTCTCTTCGGTATCCGCGCTTATTGCAGCTGCAACGCTTGTTGTGGGGACTACTACGCATCCAGTTGTTGCTGACGCAAGTCCTGCAGAGAAAGCGCCATACGATGCGTCAGCACCGCAAGTTCCCACTTCCCCCGACAGCAAGAAGGAACCGATTTCGCCCGCCAGTAACCCGGAAGCAGCCAAAGTAGCATCACTCGTTGCCGAGACTGCCACGGACTTTGATGGGGCAAACACCTCGAAACAAGCCGATCCTCACGCTAAGGAAGCAGATAACTCCATCGCTAAGACCATCCGTGCCATTCCGCGATGTGGTTTGCGTACCGCACTGGTCTTTGACGTATCCCAATCCATTGGGCAGCAAGGACTCGCAGCCAGCAAAGAGGCGGGTAAAACCGTGGTGGACATCCTCTCTGGAACCTCCACAACGCTCAGCATCATGAACTTTGCCACTGAGGCACCTGGTGATGTCAACGCCGAGGTGATCAACGCGAAAATGGAATCCAACCAGGACGTCAACAACGCGAAACAAACCTTAGACAGGCTCACTCTACCCGGGGACCGTGATTACAGGCGAGGCGGAACCAACTGGAGTGATGCGCTCAAACGGCTATCAGAGGCAGCCGATAATGGTGAAAAGTACGACGTCGTGTACTTCATCACCGATGGTAGGCCAACTGCGCCATTTGGATGGGGTGTGGTCACCAATGACTATGACGTGATTTGGGCCCAATACTATGCAGAACAACTGCGCAGCAAAGGAACCTATGTGGTGGGCGTGGGTGTAGGATTCCGCGCTGACAGCAGCGATCGTGTGGAAATACACCCCAATCCCGAATACGGCCAGAGCATTGAAGGCGCAGCATGGGAAACCACGTACAAATACCGTCACCGTGAGAGCTATGCGGCAACCGTCGACTTCCCAGGTGTTGAGCGCGAATACTATAACGACTACGTTCTTTACGTGGCTAGCCAGCTGAAACTGCTGGAAACCATCAGCCAAGATCGCATTATCCTGCCCAACGGGTTTGAGCATCTTCGCGAGGAGTTGAGGAAATCCTTCGCAGGCTGTGGTGCCAAGTTGGTGATCAAAAAGGAACTTGTTGATGCAAGCGGTAAGGTCTTGCACAACAGCAAAGACATCACTACCCCTGGTCTTTCTGGGGCAGGCTTCGAATTTACTTCCCAGTTGTACAAGACACGCCGAGGCGGTGTCGAAAAAGTGCTGGGGCCGCAGGCAACAACCGATGATGACGGCATCGCAACGCTGACCATGCCAACCCTACGTGGGCGAGAGGGGTTTGAGCCGGGGACAATTGAGGTATCAGAAAACCTGCAGAATAAACCCGGGTGGAGCCTTTTCCTCAACGGTAAGCAGCGTAAAGCCGCAGTGTGTACGGCGAAAGACGTGCACGGGACGTCGAAAACCGTGGTTGATGGAGTGCCACCGGCGCGCATGGACAGCAACACCATCTATGTTGAGCAAAACCCCAGTGCTAACGGGCTGACTGTTCGCAACGCTAACCATCTGGACACCGTGGAGTGTACGTTCAAAAACGTTGTGCCCGCCGCTGACTTTGTGGTGAACAAAGAAAAAATAAGTGAACCGATTGCACTCACCGGTGAGAAGGATCAACGCATCACCGCAGAATACCGTGTGAAAGTTCGTAATAATGCCAGTCACCAGGCGCAACCTGGCGACATTCTCGAAGCGCCGCAAGCTTTCCCTGGCATGAACATAGCTGAAGTGCATGTTTCTGGTGAACTGGTCACGGAGCAGAACATGAGACTTGCTCAAGAAGGCAACTCGTGGCTGATCCCGCACGACAAGATGCAGCCTATCGGTGCTCACACCGAACGGTCCATGACGGTAGCGGTGACGTATGTGGTTACCGACCCTGACGCGACCGTCCGTAATGAAAAGGCACTGACGTGTCGCTCCAGTTCTAACCACGAGGGTGTTGGTTTGGTCAACACAGTGGCGCTGCGCAGCGACAAAGACCATCGTGACAAGTGGAAAAACGCCTGCGTTGACCTGAAGGCTCCCCACAATGCGGCGTTTACCCTCAGTAAGAAAGCCGTGTACAGCCCCGTGGTAGTCACTGGTGCGGCCAATCAGGAGTTAACCGCTACCTACGAAGTTGCTGTAAAAAACGATTCCGCATTTACTGCGACGCCGCAGGACATCGTCGAAGAACCCACCACTCTTTCCGGTATGAACGTGATCGGCATGGTTGTTTCTGGAGATCTGGTGACCAACCCCGCTGGGCTACGTAAAGAGAAGACAGGTTCCTGGCGTCTTGCGAAGGCTGACATGAAGAAGATCCAGCCACAGCAGACAGCAACGATGCGTGTAGAGGTTCGCTACCGCGTCGCCGATCCGAAAGCTACCCGTGACGTTCGTGACCACCATCAATGCGTTGATGGAAGCATGGATAAAGGGTTGGTTAACCAGGTGAAATTTGCTTCAGGCGATGCACGCAAAGATGTCAAGGGCGCTAAAGTCGCGACCGAGGAGAAAACCGCATCAGCCTGCGTCAGTGTGGCAATGCCGGAACTGACCGTAGATAAAGAGGTGTACACCCAGAAGGCATACACCAAGGAACAGGCGTACCCCCTCGCCCCGACCGCCAAGGAAGTGCAGTTCACCTACCGCTTCGGCACTGGTTCGTACCCGCTAGACACCATTGACATCAGCGATGTTGTCATGGATGTCAACACTGGTGCGCACACCGACCAGCACTTAACCCTTGGCACCCTGCAGTGCACCGGAGCCACAGTAATTCCTGGTTCTGGTACGCGTAACGACGCCCCGCGCCTCGCGGTGGACAAGAACCATCACGGTGAGATTGTGTGCCACACCACCGTCACTGATCCGAAGGCTATTCCAGCTACAGGTGCGTACACGCACACGCAGATCAACGCGCAGGCGCACTACACCGTACCCGCCTATCAAGCTACCGCGCCTGAGCAGGCACAACCGTTGACTGGAAGTGCCAGTGCGTGGGTGTTTAAGTTTCCCGCCATGGTTGGCGAAATGCCGCGGTCCGGTGGATTCGGGCACGGCGGGTACATCGGTGCCGGAATGTTCACGGTGCTCCTCGCTGCGGGTCTCGCGGGAATTGTCTTCAGACGACAACGCACAACTGAATAGGTAGTAATAAAACGCAACAAACGAAAGGTACGCATCATGAACGATCCGCGCCCTCGGTGCAACAGTGAATGAAACACCTGGCACCTACAAACAGTGAGCACTTATAACACCATCGTCGACCTATCCAGGAAGAGCTTTCCATGAACATCTTCAAAAAGAGCCTCGTCGCTGCCGTTGCCACCGGCGTTATTCTCACCAGTACTGGCATCGGCATGGGTGTTGCCGTGGCAACCCCCGGTGCAACAAAGAGCGTCCCAGGTGCGTCCAACAGCATACCCAACGCTCCGGTAGGAACCATCAACAAGACCGCCCCCACCTCACTGACCATTCACAAGTTCTCCAAGAACAATGTGGGTACCGAGCGTGACAATGGTTTGCGTCGCGATAACGTCAACGGTCTGGGCGAGCCCCTCCGTAACGCCGTGTTCCAGGTTCAGAAGGTTAACAATATCGACCTCACCACCAACGAAGGCTGGTTGGCTGCAGAAAAAGTTGTTAAAACCGGGAGCAACGACCTCGGCCCCGCCGTGACCAAACCGACCGGAGCTAATGGCGAAGCCGTATTCGATGGCTTGGCTGTTGGTCTGTACAAGGTCACAGAAATTTCCGCCCCGCTGGGCTATGAATCCGTGGAACGTGAATTCTACGTCACGCTGCCTCTGACCAACCCAAACACCAAGAACACGTGGGAATACAACGTTCACGTCTACCCGAAGAATAAGCCCGTCGAAGACGTGATTACCAAGACGGTTCAGGACCAAGGTAAAAATGTTGGTGACCGCATCGGGTACACCATCACTTCCAAGATTCCCGAGTCCCAGAAACTCGCATCCTACAAGGTCGCCGACGTGTATGACCCGGCGCGTCTCACCGATGGTCACATCAAGTCCGTGAAACTGGCTGACAACTCGGTGACCTTCAACGAAGGCGTTGACTACGCCGTGCGTCAAGAAAATGCTGCCGGCAAAGCAAAGCTGGTCATTGATTTCACTGCCGCTGGTTTGGCAAAGATTTCGAATCTTCCGGCCCAAAAGCGCAAGCTGGTGACGGTGGCTGACTTCATGGTGCAGCACGTTAATTCTGTCGATCCGTTGGCTCCGGTGGTTAACGACGCTGAGTTGACGTCGTACTCTGAGCACGAAGATCCGACCAACCCCAAGCCTCCGTCAACCCCGAAGGATAAGCCGAAGACCTATTTCGGCAACGTCAAGGTTGTGAAGCAGAACAGCGACAAGCAGCCGCTGAATGAAGCTCGTTTTGATATCTACGCCTGTGACGATATTAACCACCTGGGTAACAAGATCCGCACGGATGTCGTTCCGGGCGCTACGGTGCAGGGCCTGCATGTGAATGACTTCGCCGATGGCGCGGCCGTCGAGAATCAGGCGGAGAAGGCTAAGGGCTACTGCTTGGTGGAGACCAAAGCACACCCGGGCTATTCGCTGTTGGCTACCCCGTTCTTCTTCCAGGTGAACAAGGGCAGCAACGAGACGATCGCTTTGTCCACCCCGACGGTGACGGATGCTAAGCACAACGGTGGGCACAACCTGCCGCTGACAGGTGGCGCTGGTATCACCACGTTGATCCTGGCCGGTGGCCTGATCGTTCTGGTGGGTGGCGGTAGCGCCGTCTACATGTTCCGTCGCCAGGGTTCCTAAGTTATTTCCCGTCCAGTCCGATTTTCGTGGGGTGTTAAACATCATGGGCTTGCGCCACAGGTCAGTGAAAAAGCCTCGGTCATCTAGCCGATCATCAGCAGCGAGGTTACTCCTTCCTTTGCTGTTAGTTCTCATTGGTGTTGGGGTTCTTTTGTATCCTGTCGTGGCCACAGTGTGGAATAACGCTCAGCAGAGTAGCCAGGTCGAAGCCTACGCAAGCCAGGTGCAAGACCCGGCGACCCAGCAGCGCTATGTTGATGAACTCCGCGAAGCTCAGGACTGGAATGCCCAGTTTCAGGGTGGACCTATCCTCGACCCGTGGTTGGCGCGGGTCGAGGCTGACAACCTTGAGTACCAGCGCTATCTGGATGTGCTTGATGTCGGTGAGGTGATGGGTCGTGTGGTGATTCCCGCCATTTCGTCTGATTTGCCGATCTATCACGGTTCGGATGAGTCGGTGTTGGCTAAAGGCATCGGTCACCTGTATGGGAGTGCCTTCCCCGTGGGGGGCGAGGGTACTCATGCGGTGTTGACGGGACATACGGGCCTGTCGCAGGCCACCTTGTGGGACAACCTTGTTGATGTGAAAAAGGGCGACGCCATCTACGTGGACGTTGCTGGACAGAAACTTAAGTATGTTGTGGAGGACACGTTTGTTGTGCTCCCGACTGAGACGGATAAATTGGCGCCCGTTCCGGGGCGCGACATGATTACTTTGATTACCTGTACGCCGTATGGGGTGAACTCGCATCGTCTTCTTGTGCAGGCGGTTCGCGCAGAAATGGAACCCGGCGAGGCGAATCAGGTGTTTGATACTGTTCATCACCCGTGGCAGGGCTGGATGACCGCTGTCCTTGGGTCGGCCGCAGTCATTGTGCTCCTGGTCATCGCAGCTTTTGCCTGGGTGCTGCGGCAGCGCAAAAAAGCTCGTACCGAAATAAACACGCCCACTGTAGAGGCAAAGGTGTAATCCCATGAAGAAACGCAGCATCGCATGTGCCGCAGCGGTTGTCGTCGCCCTGAGTGCACATCCACTCGCTCTTGCTAGTGCAGTCGAAAAAACAGTGGTTGCGCAGGCTACACACGAGTCGGTTTCGCAGCGTTATGCTGGGTTGATCGATAGTAACCGCCAAGGTACGTTGGTCATTCACAAATCATCGGGTGATCCTTTGACGCAGTTTGGTGATCCGCAGAATCCCACGGCCAGCCTGGACCGCTCCCCTATCCCGGGTATTCGTTTTGAGGCTCGGAAAGTCATGGGCATTGATCTGACCACTAATGAGGGGTGGTTGGCCGCAGAAAACGTCAAGGCGGCTGACTTCTATGCTGGTGGTGGTAGGGAAAGTGATGTGAGTACCACGGTTGTGCGTGGGGAAACAGGTCCAGATGGTAGCGCACGCTTGGCAAATCTGCCGCTTGGGTTGTACTACGTCACGGAGGCTCCGAGTCCCGCCCAAGACAAGCACCTTTCGGTGGTGTCTCCATTCCTTGTGACGGTGCCTACTACTGATCTGCAGACACGTGGTCGCTGGATGTATGAGGTGGAGGTGCACGCAAAGGACCAAAAGCTGACAACAACAGCGGATGTGGATAAGCGCTGCACTGACGTTGGTGGCACAGTCACCTACACAGTCACAGGCAACTCCCCTGCCCCACAAAGCGACGGGAAGATTCACCGCTACACGATTGCTAATCCCGTACCGGACGGTGTTGCAGTGAAGGATAGTTCCCACACTGTGACCATCAGTAACCGTGCCACTGGCGGTAAAACTGTGGAGCTTGATAAACGTAAGGATTACACCTTCACCGTGGACGCACAGCGAGTGGCCACTATGGAACTCACACCCGCGGGCCTTACCAAACTCGCAGCTAGCCGCAAAAATAACCCAGATACTGTGGTGTCTGTGTCGTTTGCCGCAACAGTGAAAGACAAGCCTGAATCAGGGTACGTCCGCGACACTGGTTACCTACTCACCGAGGGTTATCCGGTTTTCGACGCCGCGACGAAGCCCGGGGTGAACAGTAACGAGGTGAAAACCGCAGTTCCCTGCAACCAAACACCGGAACCGCGCACCAAGAAGCCAGGGGTGCCTCCCGCTTCAGGCGATCCGCGCACACCAGAGTATGGAAGCAACGTACCAGCACAGGTTGTGGCGCAGCCTGAGCGTCAACGAGGCGTCGAAAAGCTGGCCATGACGGGTTCCTCAGTGTTAGGGCTGGTGCTGCTAGGTGCCGTACTTACCGTCAGCGGTGGGGTGTTGCTGCGTCGCAGGCTCCAGTAGCAGATTACGTTAACGACAGCCCTGCGGATTTCATCGCTATATTGAACGTATGGAGTACAAAGTAGTGGAAGTTCGTGAAGGGCTGCTGGGCGGCAAAATGTCCGGCAAAAAACTGGAGAAGATTCTTAACGATGAAGCGAAAGACGGCTGGTTGTACAAGTCTATGACCGCCGCAGACGTCAAAGGACGCATAGGGCCCGGTGGGGTTGACGGCATTCTCATTGTTTTTGAGCGACCTCGGCAGTAAACCTGGGCGATAGCGCGGTGATGGGGTAACGCGGCGTCGATAAGCAGCAGGTTTAGGGCAGGGTCTAGACTGTTTCTCATGACTAATCCGAGCGAGACCCCTGCACATCGTTATTCCCCAGAACTGGCTGCCACGATAGAGAAAACGTGGCAGAAATTCTGGATAGACAACGGCACTTTTAACGCCCCAAACCCGGTAGGCGACCTTGCCCCCACGGGCGGGGAAACACTGCCGGAGGAAAAGCTGTTTGTGCAGGACATGTTCCCCTTCCCCTCTGGGGCGGGCCTGCATGTGGGGCACCCGCTGGGATACATTGCCACTGACGTGTTCGGACGATACAACCGAATGCTGGGCAAAAACGTGCTGCATACCCTGGGCTATGACGCGTTTGGCTTGCCTGCCGAGCAGTACGCCATTCAGACGGGAACACACCCGCGGGTGAAAACCCAGGAATCCATTAACAATATGGAACGTCAACTCGGTCGCCTGGGCTTAGCACACGATAAACGACGCGCCGTGGCCACCACTGATGTTGAGTTTTACCGCTGGACGCAGTGGATTTTCCTGCAGATCTTCAACGCCTGGTTCGATCCGGCGCAGCAGAAAGCTCGCCCCATCGCCGAGCTGCATCCCTTGCTGGAATCCGGCGAAGTTGCTGTGCCTAAGGAACTTGCGGTGAAATTTGGCGCACGTACGTATGCAGAACTGACGCAGAAGCAGAAAGCCGAGGTTGTTGATTCTTTCCGCCTGGTTTACCGCACGAACTCCCTGGTGAACTGGTGCCCCGGGTTGGGAACCGTGCTGGCGAACGAGGAAGTCACCGCCGACGGGCGATCCGAACGCGGGAATTTCCCGGTGTTCCGAAAGAACCTCTCGCAATGGATGATGCGCATCACCGCCTACGCCGACCGTCTGCTCAACGATCTCGCGCTGTTGGACTGGCCGGACAAAGTCAAAAGCATGCAGCAGAACTGGATTGGACGTTCACGCGGTGCTGAGGTGGATTTTGCAGTGGAGGCTGCTGCAGGTGAGGCTGTTGCGGGTGAGGCGACGATCACTGTGTTCACCACCCGCCCCGACACGCTGTTTGGTGCCACCTACATGGTGCTTGCCCCCGAGCATCCGCTTGTCGACGCCCTAGTAGACGCCGCCCCTGCCAACGCTTACGCAGCAGATGCGGTTGACGCGCGGTGGACTTTCGGGCATTCCACACCTTCTAAGGCGGTGGCAGCATACCGTGCCTCCATTGCGGCAAAATCCGACCTGGAACGCCAGGAAAACAAAGAAAAAACCGGCGTTTTCCTGGGCGTGTACGCCACCAACCCGGTCAACGGTGCGCGCATTCCCGTGTTCATTGCGGACTATGTACTCACCGGCTACGGTACCGGCGCCATCATGGCCGTGCCCGCCCACGATTCCCGCGACTACGAATTTGCCGGTGAATTTGGTCTGCCTTTGGTTGAAGTTGTTGCAGGTGGTGACATTTCCGTCGAGGCATACACCGAAGCAGGTGTGGCCGTGAACTCGGCAAACGAGTCCGGTCTAGACATCAACGGCCTGGGCAAAGAAGACGCCATCGCCGCCGTCATTTCCTGGTTGGAAGCTCGGAGCCTGGGACGCGAGAAAATCCAATACAAGCTGCGGGACTGGCTGTTTGCTCGCCAGCGCTACTGGGGCGAACCCTTCCCCATCGTGTACGACGTCGATGGAATCGCTCACGGCCTGCCGGAATCCATGCTTCCCATCGAGCTGCCCGATGTGGAGGACTACAACCCCGTGTCCTTCGACCCCAATGACGCTGATTCCGAACCACAACCACCACTGGCCAAGGCTAAAGACTGGGTTGAGGTGGAACTAGACCTCGGCGATGGGGTGCAACGGTATACCCGTGACACGAACGTCATGCCTCAATGGGCTGGTTCGTCCTGGTACCAGCTGCGTTACATTGACCCCACCAACGCTGACGAGTTCTGCAACATTGACAACGAGCGCTACTGGACCGGTCCCCGCTCCACGTCTGACAGCGGTGGTGTTGACCTGTACGTCGGCGGTGTCGAGCACGCCGTGTTGCACTTGCTGTACGCCCGGTTCTGGCACAAAGTGCTTTACGACCTGGGGTATGTTACCTCACGTGAGCCGTATCGACGCCTCTACAACCAGGGTTACATCCAAGCCTTCGCCTACGTCGACTCTCGTGGCATGTACGTGCCCGCCGCCGAGGTGGAAGAACGCGACGGTCGATTCTTCTACAACGGGGAAGAAGTCACTCAGGAATACGGAAAAATGGGTAAATCTCTGAAAAACTCCGTATCCCCCGAGGAAATCTGCGACGACTACGGTGCCGATACGCTTCGCGTGTACGAAATGGCCATGGGTCCCCTGGACACATCCCGCCCCTGGGCCACCAAAGACGTCGTGGGCGCCCAGCGTTTCCTGCAACGCCTCTGGCGCTTGGTGATTGATGAAAACACCGGCAACCTGGTTGTTGTTGACGACGCTGTGTTGACCGACGATGACAACAAAGCCCTGCACCGGACTGTTGCTGGTGTGCGTGAGGATTACGCCGAACTACGCCTGAACACGGTAGTGGCCAAACTCATCGAGTACGTGAACTACCTGACCAAGGCATACCCGGCTGGCGCACCTCGCTCGGCGGTTGAACCCGTGGTTTTGATGGTTGCGCCGGTGGCACCCCACATTGCCGAGGAACTATGGACTCGTCTTGGCAATAAGACGGCCGATGGCACCGTGGCGTACGAACCCTTCCCCACCTTCGACGAACAATGGTTGGTGGATGACACCATCGAGCTTCCCGTTCAGGTCAACGGTAAAGTTCGTGGTCGCGTGACCGTGGCTGTCGACGCCGCCCAGGCCGACATCATCGCCGCAGCACTGGCCGATCCTGGCATTGCCAACCATGTGGAAGGAAAGACCGTGGTCAAGGAGATCGTGGTGCCCGGTCGCATGGTGAACCTGGTGGTGAAGTAGAGGTTTGGTGGGAGCGGTGGATGGGGGCTAATTGCTTCCATCCACCGCCGTTATAATCTCGCGTGCTTTTGACATTTTCATCATCAGCCGTCGTTGTTGGCCGATCCTGGTAAAAAACATACGCTCATAAAATGGGACGAGATCATCGGTCAACGCGTCAACTACGAGCAATCTACATGCGACCTGATCAGCCGCTGTCGTGGCTTGCCTAAAAGCTTCAAGAACGAGCGCTCTGCCTAAACCCTTGCCCTGAAACTCACGGTGCACACCCATCTTTGCAAGCAATGTGGCGGGCGCCACGGTTGTGCCCTGCCCGCATAATGATTTTTGGTGACGCTTGCTGGCATTGCTTAAGTCACATACAACAGTACAAAGGGAGAAAAACGCAATGATCTTGCCACTGTCGTCACGACACACCCACGTTGATGTGCGGTGATTGAGCTGTTCATTAAGTGCTGCTTTCTTAAACCAGTCATCAATGCCGGATTCAACACCGCTTGTGAACGAATCACACTGATGATCTGCGGAAATAAGTTCTACAGTTGACCACGGTGGCATCATGCTGATGTGATCCACTGAGCGAGATCCTCTTCTGAGAGAGGTGCGTCAAGATTGTCTAAATCAGTATCAGTCACGCGGAATATACGCGGGTGATATACCTGACGATCGGCTGTTGTATCATTGCGATACCACTGCTGAATCTCTTTATCGGGAATCACACTGTGCAGCTGACCAGGATCGTAGTGTTCTTCCCAGGGAGCATCATCATGTGAGATCTGACGAAGTTCCGATGCAGAGAGTTGGCCAAAACGCTGCCATACGGCATCAAGGAACTCAATAACATCAAGAGGAAGTTCCTTGGCATCCTGGGTTGCGTTATGTGCAACTGCATCATCGGCTGAGACGATTATTTGCCGACCATATTGCTTGAAATGTGGTCGAATTTCTTCTACAACAGGGCCATGCTCAAATGCTTCAATGTCTGATGCGAACAGGCGATAGCCTGTGCTAGCTAAGTAATTCGCCTGCGCAAACAAAATATAGAAGCTTATGAAGCTTCAGCTGTGTAACGTCTGCGTCCTCACGTAGTTCATCAATGGCAATGAAGTACGCAGCTACCAGCATCGGGTCAAGGTCTGCCGATATTGTGATGTTATCCATGTTTTCCTCCTCTCACCTGCTTAGAGTATCAGGTGCTAGCTGGCAAGAATACTGCCAACCAGTAACACCAATAGTTATATCGTCGAAATTTTGTTCGAGACTAGCAGAAATCACCTTCCGGACTCTAGCATGTAAGGGTAGGTTAAGTTTATGCGATCCTTCACTGCCCTTCCCCTAGCGTTGGCCGTTGTGGTGGCTGCTGCCCCTGCCGCAGCCGCAATGCCTGTGGTCCCTGATAATTTACCCATATTTCCGCAGGTGAACGAGTCACCGCAGATTCGTGTGACAGATGAGCAAGGCCGTTCCATTGAGGGCAAGACGATGCATCGTGGTGATGTCCTTCTTGTTCACGGTTCAGGCTTTGATCCGAATGCTAACCGTGGCGGCTTCGTACTGCCTGTCCCGCCTGGAGTTCCGAACGGATTGTTTGTGCTCTACGGTGCGTTTCCTGAGCACTGGAAGCCCAGCGAAGGTGTCCCAGGTTCCGTGCGCACACACCCCCATGATCGCATGGCGTGGGTAATGCCCGCAGGGACGCTGGATTCTATACCTGCGGGGTCCGTCGATATGCGGCGTTCCATCGCGCGGCAGGCGCAGGCTATGAACGCTGACGGTACCTTCACGGCGCGGGTTGTGGTGGATCCACCGGCGAATACGACGGGTGATAAATGGGGCATTTATGTCTACCCGGGTGCTGGTTCGGTGGACGCTCGCCAGGAGTTTTTCGTACCGATATCCTACTCGCCGGATGCTGGCCCCAATACACCCGCTGCTGCGACGCCTGACCTGCTTATCGACGCCGCGGCAGTTCAGCAGTTTGCCAAAAACACGCGCGGCGGCGTCAACCCCACGAATGGTGCAGCTAAACAGGGTGCTGATCGCCTGAGTTTTTCACGGGACAAGGCTTCGGAAACTGCTGATGGGGTGCGTCACTATCGGGGAACTGTGACTGTATCCGCACGCTTCAACATGGTCGAGGTGGCCGTTGCGGACCCGTGGCTCGAACCTCGTGACGACGGCACCTGGGCGGTGACCGCGCTCGTGTCCACCGCCCACAACGTGGGCAAAGACAGTATGCAGCGTAGGGAAATTGGACACATAACAAAGGATGCTCAAGGGCCAGTGGCGCTGAAAGCGGGTACCGTCCAGCTGGGTACCGTAGAGGTTGCTCGTTAAAGCAACTTTGCCACGACGGTGAGGCTCAGGGTCGCGCAGCAATACAGCGCGGCCAGTACCAATAGGAGGACGGAAAAGCTGAGTCCTGCCGTGCCTAGAAGTGGTCCGATACTGGCCCCAAAGAAAAGGACCAGCCCGTTAATGGCCATGCCGGTGGCACGATGTGGTGCGGCGACCTGCCCAAATAATGTGATCATGGTGGCTACGGCGATAGCAACGCCAGTGACGCAGACAAGGCTGGCAGCACCTATTCCGGTGGTGGATGTGTGCATACATGCTTCTAGGATGAGCCCCACAGCGCCCAGGATAAACCCCGCGCGAGCGAGGGTGATTGTGCTGAATCGCTGTGATAGCTTCCCTACCGCAAGTGC
>ERZ773067.516-NODE-516-length-23350-cov-6.364756_pt1 | contig 23350 bp, 31 predicted proteins | sample MGYA00580622_ERZ773067 | MGnify/ENA primary metagenome ERZ773067 (study PRJEB29015, sample SAMEA2737998) | human oral metagenome | biome: human oral; feature: human-associated habitat; material: dental | place: China | collected 2113 ...
GTAGGTGCTCAAGTATCTGCTGCATTGGCTGGATTGACAGCTGAACAAGTTGCTGCATCAGTTATCGCTTACGAGCCAATCTGGGCTATCGGTACTGGTAAATCAGCTTCACAAGACGATGCACAAAAAATGTGTAAAGTTGTTCGTGACGTTGTAGCAGCTGACTTTGGTCAAGAAGTAGCTGATAAAGTACGTGTTCAATACGGTGGTTCAGTTAAACCTGAAAACGTTGCAGAATACATGGCTTGTCCAGACGTTGACGGAGCTCTTGTTGGTGGTGCATCACTTGATCCAGAAAGCTTCTTGGCATTGCTTGACTTTGTAAAATAAGCTTCAAATATCTGAGACAGACAGTTCCCTCCCTCGAGGTTAAGACTGCCTGTCTTCTTTTTAGTAAAAAGGCGTGCGTAAGCACGCTCTTTTCTGCATTTTGAATGAAAAAGAAAGGAGAATTATGCTTTATATTTGGTCTTATCTCAAACGTTATCCCAAGTGGTTGATTTTAGACTTTCTCGGAGCAGTTTTCTTTGTCATTGTCAATCTAGGTCTACCGACTGTTCTGGCTCGTATGATTGACCAGGGGATTAATCAAGGTAATGAAGGAAAGCTCTATTTTTGGGCTGTTATTATGTTGGTCATTATTGTCTTGGGGACATTTGGACGGATTGTCCTGTCCTATGCTGCTAGTAAATTGACTACCAACATGGTTAAAGACATGCGCAATGATGTCTATGCTAAGCTACAAGAGTATTCTCATCACGAATATGAACAGATTGGTGTATCTTCACTGGTTACTCGTATTACTAGTGATACCTTTGTTCTTATGCAGTTTGCAGAACAAACCCTTAAATTAGGTGTCATCACTCCCATGATGATGCTCTCTAGTGTTCTCATGATTTTCTTGACTAGTCCTTCACTAGCTTGGATTGTAGCTTTTTCAGTGCCTTTCTTAGCAGTCGTTGTTATCTATGTAGCTGTAAAAACTCGACCCCTATCAGAAAAACAACAGAAAACACTGGATAAGATTAATCAATATGTCCGAGAGAATTTGATGGGCTTACGAGTGATTCGAGCCTTTGCGCGAGAAAAATTCCAAGAAGAACGCTTCGCAGAGCAAAATGCAATCTATGCTGATAATTCGAGCCGCTTGTTTAAATTGACAGGCTTGACCGAACCTCTTTTTGTACAAATCATTATCGCCATGATTGTGGCAATTGTTTGGTTTGCTCTAGATCCTCTCCAACAAGGAAGTTTGCAGATTGGGGATTTAGTAGCCTTTATCGAGTACAGCTTCCATGCCCTATTGTCCTTCTTATTCTTGTCTAGCCTCTTTACCATGTACCCACGTACTGCCGTATCCAGTGAGCGCTTGAAGGAAATTATGGATATGCCCATTTCCATTGATCCAAATGAAAATGGCATTAGAGAGACAGAAACACATGGTTACCTAGAATTTGAAAATGTGACCTTTGCCTATCCTGGAGAGACAGAGAACCCGGTTCTACACAATATTTCCTTTACTGCTAAACCAGGAGAAACCATTGCCTTTATTGGTTCGACTGGTTCTGGGAAGTCTTCATTGGTTCAGTTGATTCCACGTTTTTATGATGTTACCTTAGGGAAAATCAAGGTTGATGGAGTTGATGTGCGGGAATACCGACTCAAGTCTCTTCGTCAAAAGATTGGTTTTATTCCTCAAAAAGCTTTGCTCTTTACTGGAACGATTGCTGAAAATCTGCGTTACGGGAAAGAGGATGCTAGTCGTGAAGAGTTGAATCAAGCAGCCGATGTTGCCCAAGCCAAAGACTTTATCGAAAGTCGTGAAGAAGGTTTTGGAACCCATCTAGCTGAAGGTGGAAGTAACCTGTCTGGTGGACAAAAGCAACGTTTATCGATTGCCAGAGCAGTTATCAAAGAGCCGGATATCTATATCTTTGACGATTCTTTCTCAGCCTTGGACTATCGTACGGATGCTATTTTACGTCGTCGTCTCAAGGAAGTCACTCAAAATGCAACGGTCTTAATTGTTGCCCAGCGGGTTGGAACCATTATGGACGCTGACCAGATTATCGTCCTCGATAAGGGAGAAATTGTTGGACGTGGTCGCCATGAGGAATTGATGGCAACCAATGACATCTATAGAGAAATTGCAGAGTCGCAACTAAAAAATGCATCCCTAACAGAAGAATAGGAGGTAAAGGATGAAAAAACAATCTAGTTTAGCTCGTCTATGGAGCTATTTAAAAGCCTACCGTCTCTCTATCTTTCTCGCAGTATTTCTTAAGATTCTGAGTGCGGTTATGAGTGTTATTGAGCCTTTTGTCTTAGGGCTTGCCATTACAGAATTAACCTCTAATCTCCTTGACATGGCTAAAGGAGTTGCAAGCGCTGGACTTAATACTAGCTATATTGCAATCATTTTGGTCATCTACCTCTTACGAGGGATCCTCTACGAATTAGGTTCGTATTATTCTAATTATTTTATGACCAATGCTGTGCAGTCCATGATACAGGATTTACGTAGAGAAATGAATAAAAAAATCAATCGTATTCCTGTATCTTACTTTGATAAGCATCAGTTTGGAGATTTGCTGGGACGTTTTACCAGTGATGTAGAGACTGTGTCCAATGCTCTTCAGCAATCCTTCTTACAGATTGTCAATGCTGTATTTACGATCCTTCTAGTAATGGGAATGGTATTATACTTAAATCTTCAGTTAGCTATGATCGTTATTTTATCAATTCCAGTGACCTATTTTGGAGCTAAGATCATCATGAATCGTTCCCAGCCTTATTTTAAACAACAAGCGGCTATCTTGGGACGCATGAATGGTTTTGTGCAAGAAAACTTGACAGGTTTTAATGTTTTGAAGCTCTATGGACGTGAAGAAAATACGCAGCAGGAATTTGCAGATATTACCGATGAATTGCAACAGGTTGGCTTTAAGGCTAGCTTTATCTCAGGTTTGATGATGCCTGCTCTACATATCGTATCAGATTTGACTTATCTGATTGTTGCAGTTTTAGGAGGTATACAGGTTATTGCGGGGCGTTTGACGATTGGTAATATGCAGGCCTTTGTCCAATACGTCTGGCAAGTTAGCCAGCCTATCCAAAACATCACCCAGTTAGCAGGGCAAATGCAGAGCGCCAAGTCTTCCCTTGATCGTATTTTTGAAGTTTTGGATGAAACGGAGGAAGTTCAAGATCTTGAAGTGAAAGAACTACCACCTTTGACTGGGCAAGTTAGTTTTAGGAATGTTGATTTCCAATATGTAGAAAACAAACCGTTGATTCGCAATTTCAATCTGGATGTTGAACCAGGAGAGATGGTAGCCATTGTTGGTCCTACTGGAGCAGGAAAAACAACCTTGATTAACCTTCTCATGCGCTTTTATGATGTAACTGCTGGAGCTATTTTAGTGGACGGTCAAGATATTCGAGACTTATCTCGTCAGGACTATCGTCGCCAGTTTGGTATGGTCTTACAGGATGCTTGGCTTTATGAAGGTAGCATCAAGGAAAATCTTCGCTTTGGGAATCTTGAAGCAACAGATGAGGAAATCGTTGAAGCAGCTAAGGCTGCCAATGTAGACCACTTTATCCGCACTCTTCCTGGCGGTTATAACATGGAAATGAACCAAGAATCAAGTAATATTTCTCTTGGTCAGAAACAGCTTTTAACCATTGCACGTGCCCTCTTGGCAGATCCAAAAATTCTAATCCTTGATGAAGCGACATCATCAGTTGACACCCGTTTAGAACTCTTGATTCAAAAAGCTATGAAGCGTTTGATGAAGGGAAGAACAAGCTTTGTCATTGCACATCGACTTTCTACGATACAAGAAGCTGATAAGATTTTGGTACTTAAAGATGGACAGATAATCGAACAGGGAAATCATGAAAGTCTTTTGGCTGCGAAAGGTTTCTATTATGATCTTTATCAAAGTCAATTTTCTAGTAAAAACAGAGAAAATAGCTAGGATAAATAGCCACTTATTTTCTTAAATTATCAGTCAATTACAACTTTTTTAATATGAGTTAATTTCCTTGCTTTTGTCTACTTGGAGTAGTATACTGAGGTAGTAATCAATAAATATGGTTACAAAAATAATTTTACGAGGTGAGAAAAATGGTTGAATTGAAAAAAGATGCATTAAAAGATGTAACAACATTATCTAAGACAGCTCCTGAAACGCTAGTAAAAACAAAGGAAGTCTTGAATCAAGCTGTGGCTGACTTGTACGTAGCGCATATCGCTCTTCATCAAGTTCACTGGTACATGCGTGGACGTGGTTTTATGGTATGGCATCCTAAGATGGATGAATACATGGATAGCCTTGATGGTTACCTTGATGAAATCAGCGAACGCTTGATCACTCTTGGTGGCAAACCATACTCTACTTTGACAGAATTCCTTCAACACAGTGAAATCGAAGAAGAAGTTGGAGAGTTCCGTAACGTAGAAGAAAGCTTGGAACGTGTCCTTGAAATTTATCGTTACCTCATCACTCTTTTCCAAAAAGCTTTGGATGTAACAGATGAAGAAGGTGATGATGTTACTAATGATATCTTCGTTGGTGCTAAGGCTGACCTTGAAAAAACAGTCTGGATGCTTGCGGCAGAATTAGGACAAGCACCTGGTTTGTAAAAAGCATTAGGTAAATAAAAAATCCGTAGATCATTTGCTACGGATTTTTTTCTCTCTCTGAAGGCATTCCAAAACAGTCTTTTTTAGAGATTTTTGATAAAATAGAACTATCAATGAAAAGGATGAAAGCATGACAAAGAAAATCGTAGCGATTTGGGCCCAAGACCAAAAGGGTGTAATCGGAAAAGGAGATCGTCTACCATGGCATTTGCCCGCCGAGTTAAAGCATTTCAAAGAGACAACATTGAATCACGCTATTTTAATGGGGCGTGTAACTTTTGATGGAATGGGACGACGTTTATTACCAGGCCGTGAAACCCTAATTTTAACACGAAATACACAGGAGTCTATTGAGGGTGCTTTGGTTTTCCAAAATGTTGAGGATGTTATAGACTGGTATCATCATCAGGATAATAATCTCTATATCATTGGTGGCAAGCAGATTTTTCAGCTTTTTGAATCTTATCTAGATGATATTATCGTGACACAAATTCATGCTCAAGTAGAGGGAGATACTTATTTCCCAGAGGATTTTGACTTAACTGCATTTGAAACGGTTGCTAGCAAGAGCTATGCTAAAGATGATAAAAATGATTATGATTTCACCATAGAATATAGAGAAAGAAAGGGAGTCTAATGGAACGCAGTGTTTTTGGTTTTTTTACAGCTCTTTTGTGTGCTGTCTGCCTTATAGCTGGGGGACAAGCTTTTCGTAAAAAGAGATTTGGGCTTGCTGTTCTGCTATGGCTAAATGCTTTTACCAACTTGGTAAATAGTATTCATGCTTTTTATATGACCTTATTTTAGAGAGAATGAATGATTAGGACGGAAGGAAATCATGCCGACAAATAGAAAAAATGATATGATGGTTTATTGCTCGTTTTGTGGCAAGAGCCAAGATGAAGTACAAAAAATTATAGCAGGTAATAATGCTTTTATCTGTAATGAATGTGTGGAGCTAGCTCAGGAGATTATCCGTGAAGAGTTGGCGGAGGAAGTTTTAACAGATCTTTCAGAAGTTCCAAAACCAATTGAACTTCTCAACATTTTAAATAATTATGTCATCGGTCAAGATCGTGCTAAACGTGCCTTGGCTGTTGCGGTTTATAACCACTATAAACGAATCAACTTCCACGATAATCGTGAAGAATCAGAAGACGTGGACCTACAAAAGTCTAATATTTTGATGATTGGTCCAACTGGTTCAGGGAAGACTTTCCTTGCTCAGACTTTGGCTAAAAGCTTGAATGTACCTTTTGCTATCGCTGATGCAACAGCTTTAACGGAAGCTGGCTATGTAGGTGAAGACGTAGAGAATATACTTCTCAAACTCTTGCAGGCAGCTGACTTCAACATCGAGAGAGCTGAGCGTGGAATTATCTACGTTGATGAAATTGATAAGATTGCCAAGAAAGGTGAGAATGTTTCCATCACACGTGATGTTTCTGGTGAAGGTGTTCAACAAGCCCTTCTTAAGATTATCGAAGGTACAGTAGCAAGTGTGCCCCCTCAAGGTGGACGCAAGCATCCGCAACAAGAGATGATCCAAGTAGATACCAAAAATATTCTCTTCATTGTAGGTGGTGCCTTTGATGGGATCGAGGAAATTGTCAAACAGCGTTTGGGTGAAAAAGTCATTGGTTTCGGACAAAACAACAAGGCCATTGACGAAAAGAGTTCTTATATGCAAGAAATCATCGCCGAAGATATTCAAAAGTTTGGAATTATCCCTGAGTTGATTGGACGCTTGCCGGTATTTGCTGCTTTAGAGCAATTGACAGTGGATGATTTGGTTCGTATCTTGAAAGAGCCGAAGAATGCCTTGGTTAAACAGTATCAAACCTTGCTTTCTTATGATGATGTTGAGCTTGAATTTGATGATGAAGCACTACAAGAAATTGCTAATAAAGCTATTGAACGTAAGACGGGTGCCCGTGGTCTTCGCTCTATCATCGAAGAAACTATGTTAGACATCATGTTTGAAGTACCAAGTCAAGAAGATGTGAAAACAGTACGTATCACAAAAGAAGCAGTCGATGGAACGGATAAGCCGATCCTCGAAACAGCCTAGAGGTGATTATGGAAATCAATACACACAATGCAGAGATTTTACTGAGTGCGGCAAATAAGTCACACTATCCACAGGATGAACTTCCAGAGATTGCACTAGCGGGTCGTTCGAATGTTGGGAAGTCCAGTTTTATCAATACTATGCTGAACCGTAAGAATTTAGCTCGGACATCAGGGAAACCTGGTAAAACTCAGTTGCTAAACTTCTTTAATATTGACGACAAAATGCGATTTGTAGACGTTCCTGGCTATGGTTATGCACGAGTTTCCAAAAAAGAACGTGAAAAATGGGGTCGCATGATTGAGGAATACTTGACTACTCGAGAAAATCTTCGTGCGGTAGTTAGTCTAGTAGACCTCCGACACGATCCTTCTGCTGATGATGTACAAATGTACGAGTTTCTCAAATATTATGAGATTCCAGTTATCATTGTGGCTACCAAAGCTGATAAGATTCCACGTGGCAAGTGGAATAAGCACGAATCAGCCATTAAAAAGAAATTGAACTTTGATCCTAGTGATGACTTTATCCTATTCTCTTCTGTAAGTAAGGAAGGAATGGAAAAAGCTTGGGATGCTATTTTAGAGAAAATATGAGGAAAATAAATGGCTAGAACAATCCATACAGATAAGGCTCCAAAGGCTATCGGACCGTATGTTCAAGGAAAAATTGTAGGTAATCTTTTATTTGCAAGTGGTCAAGTTCCTCTCTCTCCTGAAACTGGGGAGATTGTAGGGGAGACTATTCAAGAGCAGACGGAGCAGGTCTTGAAAAATATTGCTGCGATTTTGGCAGAAGCAGGAACTGATTTTGACCATGTAGTAAAAACAACCTGTTTCTTAAGTGATATGAATGACTTTGTCCCTTTTAATGAGGTCTACCAAACTGCTTTTAAAGAGGAGTTTCCAGCTCGCTCAGCTGTGGAAGTAGCGCGTCTGCCCCGCGATGTTAAGATTGAAATTGAAGTAATCGCAGAGATTAGATAAGCTATTTGAAGTTTGGTTCTTCCAAGCTTCTTTTGATATAAGGAGATTATGATGACAAAGAAACAACTTCACCTTGTAATTGTGACAGGGATGAGTGGTGCAGGGAAAACTGTAGCTATTCAATCCTTTGAAGATTTAGGGTATTTTACAATTGATAATATGCCGCCTGCTCTCTTACCAAAATTTATTCAGTTGGTAGAGACAAAAAATGACGACCACAAGTTAGCTTTGGTTGTGGATATGAGAAGTCGTTCTTTCTTTTCAGAGATTCAGTTGGTTCTTGATGAGATAGAAAAACAAGAAGGTTTAGACTTTAAGATTCTCTTTTTAGATGCTGCTGATAAGGAATTGGTTGCACGCTATAAGGAAACAAGAAGAAGTCATCCTCTTGCGGCAGACGGTCGTATTTTAGATGGGATTAAGTTAGAACGTGAATTATTGGCTCCACTAAAAAATATGAGCCAGAATGTTGTTGATACTACAGAATTGACTCCTCGTGAACTTCGTAAGACCATTGCGGAACAGTTTTCAGATCAGGAGCAAAGTCAGTCTTTTCGTATCGAGGTTATGTCCTTTGGATTTAAGTACGGAATTCCAATTGATGCCGATTTAGTATTTGATGTTCGCTTTTTACCAAATCCATACTATCTACCGGAACTCCGTAATCAAACAGGTGTAGATCAAGCTGTTTATGACTATGTTATGAAACACGAAGAATCGGAATCCTTTTATAGCCACCTGTTAGCCCTGATTGAACCAATTCTACCAGGTTATAAAAAAGAAGGGAAGTCTGTTTTGACAATTGCTATTGGTTGTACTGGTGGGCAACACCGAAGTGTTGCCTTTACGAAACGATTAGCCAATGATTTAGCTAAAAAGTGGCCTGTAAACGAAAGTCATCGTGATAAAGATCGAAGAAAGGAAACGGTAAACCGTTCATGAGAAAACCAAAAATTACGGTGATTGGTGGGGGGACTGGTATTCCTGTTATCCTGAAAAGTTTACGGGAAAAAGATGTTGAGATTGCTGCTGTTGTAACAGTAGCAGATGATGGAGGTTCTTCAGGGGAACTTAGAAAAAATATCCAACAATTGACACCTCCTGGGGATCTTCGCAATGTCCTCGTAGCCATGTCTGATATGCCTAAGTTTTATGAGAAGGTATTTCAGTATCGCTTTTCTGATGAGGCAGGCGCTTTTGCTGGTCATCCACTGGGGAACATTATTATTGCAGGCTTATCAGAGATGCAAGGTTCAACCTATAATGCTATGCAATTACTGAGTAAGTTTTTCCATACGACAGGAAAGATTTATCCCTCTAGTGACCATCCTTTGACACTTCATGCTGTCTTTAAAGATGGGACAGAAGTAGCTGGTGAAAGTCATATCGCAGATCATCCTGGAATGATTGACTATGTCTATGTGTCAAATACATTTGATGATGAAAAACCTCAAGCTAGTCGACGGGTAGTCAATACGATTCTTGAAAGTGATATGATTGTTTTAGGACCGGGATCGCTCTTTACATCCATCTTACCAAATATTGTTATTGAAGAAATTGGACAGGCTCTTTTAGAGACTAAGGCAGAGGTTGCCTATGTCTGCAATATTATGACTCAACGTGGAGAAACAGAACGTTTTACAGATAGTGATCACGTTGAGGTCTTGCAGAGACATCTTGGTAGACCTTTTATTGATACTGTATTGGTCAATATTGAAAAAGTTCCAAGAGACTATATGGATACCAATCTTTTTGATGAATATTTAGTGCAGGTTGAACATGACTTTGCTGGTCTATGCAAGCAGGTGCCACGTGTGATTTCGTCTAATTTTCTTCGCTTAGAAAATGGTGGTGCTTTCCACGATGGTGACTTGATTGTTGATGAATTGATGCGAATTATACAGGTAAGAAAATGAGTTTTACAGTTGCAGTAAAAGAAGAAATTCTCCGTCGACACCATTTGAGTCGACATGAACTTTCAGCCATTATCAAGATGTCTGGGAGCATAGGTTTGTCTTCTTCAGGATTAACTTTATCGGTTATAACAGAGAATCCTAAATTAGCTCGCCATCTATATGAATCTTTTTTACACTTTTATGAAATTAAATCGGAGATTCGTCACCATCAAAGAAATAATCTCCGTAAGAATCGTGTTTATACTGTTTATACAGATGAGCGAGTGCAAGAGATATTGAGTGATTTGCATTTAGCTGATTCTTTCTTTGGACTTGAAACAGGGATTGCACCTGAGATCCTAACTGATGAGGAAGCAGGCCGTGCCTATCTCCGTGGTGCTTTTTTGGCAAACGGGAGTATTCGAGACCCAGAATCAGGAAAGTATCAGCTTGAAATCAGTTCTGTTTACTTAGATCATGCTCAAGGGATTGCTTCGCTGCTCCAGCATTTTTTGCTAGATGCCAAGGTAATTGAACGAAAAAAAGGGGCAGTGACCTATCTTCAGCGTGCGGAGGATATTATGGACTTTCTCATAGTCATTGGAGCTATGGAAGCGCGTGATACTTTCGAAGGCGTCAAAATCTTACGAGAAACTCGGAATGACCTTAATCGTGCCAATAATGCAGAGACAGCAAATATTGCTCGAACTATATCCGCCAGTATGAAGACTATTAACAACATTAGTAAAATCATCGATAGGCTAGGCTTGGATAACATCCCAGCTGATTTGCAGGAAGTTGCACGTTTGCGTATTCAACACCCAGACTACTCTATCCAGCAGTTAGCAGATAGTCTAAGCAATCCAATGACCAAGAGTGGGGTCAATCATCGACTCAGAAAAATTAACAAGATTGCAGATGAATTATGAATAGAGCACATAAGATAAGCGGATTTTAAGTTTCTATATGTGCTTACGGGTATGAATTTGATAAAGAAGGGTGTACTCATGCTTTGAATTCTAGGAATATGAAAATAGTTGAAAAAACTCTTAATTTTTGGTACAATAGAAATAAATAAGTAGGGTAGTAGTTTACGAGTGAAAACATGGTATAGCACCTTTGAAAGAAGATGGATTTAGCGAGGGTACACTGAGTTTAGTAGTATCTAGCTATTGAAGCTTGTGCTATTATCAAGACGACGGTTGAAATCCGTCCACCTATAATGATTAGCCTCAACTTAATGTTGGGGCTTTTGTCTTAATTCAGTCTTTTTTTCTACAATCAAAGTAGCCTTTATAATACTTCTAGAGGATTTACATGTTGAGAATAATATAATTCCATTATAAAACCACGAATCGTATGATCCGTGGTTTTTTTCTTATAAGCTTGTTGAGTGTTTTGGTTGTACCTTTTGTTCTGGGTCGATGTAGTTAATAGCATTGTTAACAGCAGTTGGTGCTTCCCCTAGACCAGTAGCGATTAAATCAATCTTACCTTCATAGTAGCAGCAGTCTCCAATTGCGTAAATTCCTGACTGGCTTGATTCTTGCTTGCTGTTAACGATAATCTTGTGGCGGTTAAGGTCTAATCCCCAATTTTTAAGATTACCGACAGAAGATTTAAAGCCATAGTTGACAAAGAGGTGATCGAGTTCAATAGTTTCAGTCTCATCGGATTTGACTTTTGTGATTTCAAGCTTGTCAAGAGTTTTTCCATCTCCAAGAAGTTGACTTGGCACAAATGGTGTTTTTATGCTAACAGATGATTCTTGGAGGGCTTGAACACTATGCTCAAGCGCACGGAAGTTGTCTCGACGGTGAACAAGTGTAGTTGGAGCAATCTTTTCAAAAGCTAAGGCCCAGTCCACAGCAGAGTCTCCTCCACCCAGGATGGTTACTTTCTTGCCAGCATACTGTTGAATGTTAGAAACGTGGTAATGGATATTTTCATAACTATCAACACCATCCAATTCAAGTGGACGCGGTTTAAAGGCACCTCCACCCATAGCGATAATGACAGCTTTACTACTATGAATACCTTTAGTAGTTGTTATCTTAAATACATCATTCTCTTTTTCAATTTCAAGAACAGTTTCATTGAGATGTGCTGGTGTATCAAAACCTTTTAGTTGTTCTAAGAGGCGATTAGTTAGTTCTTCACCAGTGAGATTTGGGAAACCTGGGACATCAAGAATTTGTTTTTCAGGGTAGAGAATAGCAGGTTGGCCACCTAGTTGTGGAAGAGAGTCGATAATTTGGACTTTGGCTTGGCGTAGGTGAGCATAGAATGCGGCAAACAGGCCTACAGGACCACCTCCAACGATGGTAATGTCATAGAGTTGAGACATGATTTCTCCTTTTTGTTTTCTATTTTCTTATTCTATCATATTTTCCGACAAAATATGATAAAATGCTAAAAGTCATTGATATAGCAATATTTTAGATAGTGGTAACTATAAAATGTGGACTTTTTTAGGAACTTTTTAAATTTTCGAGGACTTTCTCAAAAATAGAGACAGTCCTTTTTTTGCTTTCTTTTGATAAATGACTGTATGTATCCATAGTCATTGAAATTTTAGAATGTCCGAGTCTTGTTTGAATTTCTTTATATCCTACACCAGCATTCAGCAAAATACTAGCATGAGTATGGCGAAAAGCATGAAAACTTAGTGGAGGACAGCCAGCGCCTTGTAGATGCTTTTCCAGTCTAAAACGAAGTCCACCAGCTTCCCTGTATTCATCAAAGGTATTAGGGAACACTTTTTCATAAGTCAAGCCGATTTCTCTTCCTAATTGTGCTTGTCTGGTCTTATAAAGACGAAGCATTAAAACTGTTTTATTATCTAAGTCAATTACTCTTAAACTTGATTTAGTTTTAGGACTATTGACCTCTTTTGTCATGGTCAGAGTTTTATTAACTTCCAATGTACCATTTACCAAGTCAATATCAGACCATTCTAAAGCAAGACATTCACGGATACGCAAACCAGTTGCTAAAAGCGTCTTATAAAGCACCGTATCATAGAAATTTTTGTAAGTATTAGGTAACTGATCCAGATAGACCAAGAATTTTTTCAAATTCTCATCGTCAAGATACTGTAATTTCTTTTCTTCTTTTGGTTTGCATCGTGGAACAATAATATCACTAGCTGGATTTGTAGAAATTGCTTGTAGTGAGACTGCATAAGATAGAATACGCTTATTCAAGGAGTGCAAGTGGCTATACTGCTGATACCCTTTCCCTAGTTGGTTGTAATCTTTAGCCCATTGATTTACTTGGTGCTGGATAATGGCAGGAGTTATTCTGTCAAGTTTGTACTCTCCAAAAGCTGGTAGTAGGTACTTTTTTATATTGGTTTTCGTTCCTACTTGGGTGCTATGTTTGACGGTGTGGCAGTAGTTTTCTAACCAAAGTTCCGTCAATTCTTGATATGTGGTAACTTTAACCACTTTTTTAATGGTAGAACCGTTTTTTTCAAATTCTACTTTAGACTGAATAGCTTTGGACTTCAATTCTTTCTTTGTACGTGCTGAAATAGTGGTTTTAACCTTTTTTCCAGTCACTTGATCAATACCAAGATAAACACTAGCACGGTAGACTTTGCTACCGTCTTTTTTTATAACTTCAGTTATTTTCATGATTTATACCTTTCTATAAAACATCAGCAGGCAAGCTATTATTAAAAAGGTTTTAGATTGTGGTTTAAATCATGCGAGGGCTTCACAGATTGCCCTGTATTCGATTTTAAGGAGTCAGACGGTAAATTCTATATCAGTTTGTGGAAAGCGTGTATAAGGCTTTAAATGAGCTTTTAAGAAGCTTTGTTTTTGTTTAGTCTCTTTCTTCCTCTTTTTTATAATCATGAGCGAGGTTTTCATAATACTTGGCATAATCTCTTCTTAAAATATCTATAAATGCAAGAATAAATCCAATAATAAGTGGGCTTAGAATTGTTTCAAGAATAATCTTAATATACTCATCTTTTAACGCAAGATGAGCAAAAAGAAAAAGGTATAGAATATAAATTGCAAGAAATATAAATATTCTAAGTCTCTTTTTCTTTAAAGAAAGTCTCTTTTTTCTTGTGCTTTTCATGAGGATAATTCCTTTTATTTAATATTGGTTTTTGTTAGGAAATGTTAACAAATGCTTACAAATTTCATCATATAGAGAAATCACGCGCCTTTGTTGTTGTAACCGGACTTTTCGGACTCCCTAAAAGGGAATATATTGCTAATGTTTGCTAAGGTTTGGTATCTATTGTTTCTTTGTTTTATTAAGTAATTCTTCAAGTTTAATAATATCTTCTTCTGAAAGTTTATTTTTAAAATCATTAATAGCTTCAGTGTCTTTAGGGTCTATTAAACGATATTCGTGAGCGATTTTTAAAACTCTAATTTCTTCCTCAAGTATTTCATGTTTTTTTTCAAGTATTTTTAGCTCTTTATCAAGTCTTAATTTTTCGTCTAACTGAAGACCTAAATGAGTAACAAGATCAGAGGGCTCTTTTAAAAAATCATGTGGTAAATTATCATGCTCTAAATCTTTTATAACGTCTTTAAAATATTTCTTTTGTTTTCTTTCTGACAAAGACTCAAACATTGTAACAAAATCAATTACTGGTTGCTCATTTTTTAAAATAAAGTCTGGTTCAAGAACAAAATAACGGGGGTCAATATCTGATACTTCTACTTTAAAATAGTCAGCAAGTTTTTGGAGGTTTTCAGTGTTTGGCATTGACCTACCTTTGACATAACCTGTTAAGGTACTTTTTGGAATACCTAAATCATTATGTAAATCAATTTGCCTTTTACCTTGTTCTTTCATAAGTCTATTTAACCTAGCGGAGAAATAAAGTCTATTTTTGATATCTTGAGGGCTATTTTTCGCCATGTATAATTGCCTCCTCCTAAATTTCCTAAGTTCATTGTAACACAATAAAATAGAAAAAGTACGAAAAAAATAATATTTTTTTATTAAACGATTGACAAAGTACGAAAATAATAGTACAATTTGATTAGAAATTTTAGAAAGGATTTTTTTAATGGAACAGATTACTTTAAAAGGAGCGCGAGTTTCTGCCGGTTATACGCTACGTGAAGCTGGTTCAAAAATCAATAGAAGTTTTCAGACTATCGCAAAGTACGAAAAAGATAGTACTAAAATTCCTGTTGATTTATTGAGAGAGTTAACTTCACTTTATAATATTTCCCCTGAACTTATTTTTTTAGGAAAAAGTACGAAAAAAAATGAACTTAATTAGAAAGGAGCAAACCAATGGAACTGGTTTACATGGATGGTAAGAAAGAACCGTATACACTAAGTAGTATTGTTGCAGAGTGTGCAGAAGTTAAGCACAGAACTTTGAAGAGTTTGTTAAATAAGCACCGCGAGGACTTTGAAAGTTTCGGAAAGGTGACATTTAAAATCTCACCTTCAGAGAGTGGGCAAAATAAACGGGACTATATTTTGAACGAGCAACAAGCTACTTTGTTGATCACTTACTTACGAAATACCGAACCCGTAAAGGAATTTAAGAAAAACCTAGTAAGAGCATTCTTTGAAATGCGCGAGGAACTTTCTAAGTTTCGTATTCAGAGAGCGCTAGAAAAGACCAAAAGGAAAACCTTACATGACAGTATAGAGACATGGGATGTAAAACCCAAGCACGCGCATAGTACCATGAATAACCTACTACTAAAGGCAGTAACAGACATGAACGCTAGGCAGTTAGTTGCAAGTCGTAAAGGTTTTAACGGTATTGAGAGCTTGACAAGTGAGGAACTAGAAAAGTATCAAGCTTTGGAAGATATGGTTATAGCTATGATTGGATTGAATATGAACTATCACGATATCAAGAAATGGGTATTTAGAGATAAAGAAACACGCCAAGAAAGCGCGTGAATGCAATTAAAAAAGGCATAGGAAGCGACTTAAACTACCACGCCTTGAAACATACACTAAAACAAATTTAACAACGCAGGCAAGCTATTATTAAAGGGGTTTTAGTTACTTAATTATACCATATTAAAGATTTTTTGACTATGTAAGTATAAAGAACAAAGAGGGAATAACATGACTATCAATATTAAAGAAATGACACAAGAAGAGCTAGATAACCTAATCAATGAGATCAAAGAAAAAGCTCCTAGTCTATATCAGTTTATTCAAGATTTTTTAGATAAAAAGTTATCTTCTGAAGAAGTTGACGGCTTCTTTTCAATGGATTTAGAGTCTCAGTTACTCTATATCAATTCTTACCAAGCTAGAGCATAAGTTAGAGGTAATAGCATGAATGAACTAGAAATAACCAATACACAGGCAATTATTTTACTTTTGGTTATCGGCTTATTATTCCTTTATTTAAAGCGAATAGAGAGCCGTAAACGCGACATTTTGGAACAAACGATAGAAACACCAAGCAAAGATTTAAACCCTTGCTACGGGCGTTATATTCAGCTTGTAGGAGTCAATGTATGGGGAGGAATTGAATGAGTCTAACAATGAATGACAAGCGAGTATTAAAACTAATCAAGGTAGGTGCTGAAAACTCCATAACAGGGGCAGAAATCAGCCTAATCACCAAGTTAGCAGAAAGAACCGTACAAGATATTATCAGCCGTCTAATCACGCGCTACGGTGTCCCTATCGTTGGTGTACGTCACGGAGCTTTTAGAGGCTACTTTATCCCAGCCAACAAAGAGGAATTACTGGACGGAGCAAAGGCGTTCTATAACCAGGTACAGGAAGAACAGAAACGCATAACTGTCCTGTTAAATGCCGATTTAGAGAGCTATAAGCTACTACTGAAAGGGGCGGAAGAATATGTTTAGTCTTAGTAAAGAGAGCGAATACGAGCTAGCTCATGGGGTATTAAACATTGTAGAAAGCTATCTAAGGGCGCGTGACATACTCAAACCACGCTTGACTGGTTTAATGTCAGCCCAAGAAGCTATGGACGAATTAGATATAAAATATAAGACTTTGCAAAGGTGGGAGAATGCAGGGTTAAGACGATACCAACCACCACTAGAAGATACTCGGAAAGTATACTATAAAGTTACTGATCTATTAAAATTTTTGGGGGTTGATAATGACTAAAACAAAAGTTTATTTTTGGCTAAAAATTGATAAAAAATTTTTTGATAATATTTTCATCAAGAGGCTAAAGACTTTACAAAATGGTTATACTATGACTGTTATCTATATCAGACTTATGCTTGAAAGCCTAGATAGTGACTGTATCTTATACTATGAGGGATATTTTGAAACTTTAAAGGAAGAACTAGCTTTAAAATTAGATGTATCTGAAGAAGATATAGACATGACTTTGGCCTATTTTACTCAATGTGGACTTATTCAGGTTGACGAGGAACAGAATGCAGAGCTGGCACAAGCAAAAGCCTTAATACAACAAGAAACTAACCACGCTTCCTATATGCGAAGTTATCGTAAAGAGCAACAAGAAAAAGAAAAAAAGCTTACAATGTTATCTGATAATCTTACAACGTTATCTGACTGTAAGACAGAGATAGAAATAGATAAAGAGATAGAGAAAGAGAAAGAGATAGATAATAATAACAATAATAATAAGACAGTTATTGGTTCTAGTTTATACGAAACTCTAAAAAATATTGGTATCCATATTACTGATAGACAACTTGAGCAGTTACTTGACTATGTAAGTCTTGACGGAATGAGTATTGATATGCTTGACTATGCTATTGAAATTACTTCAAAAGCCGAACGACCAAGCTTTAAATACTTAAAAGCAATTTTGGAGAATTGGAAAAAAGAGGGGCTTACCTTACTTGAACAAGTAAAAGTAGAAGAACATGAAGATACCGAGTTTCCATTTTAGCAAATTGTATTTATCCAGATTACTAAGAAAACCTAACTTAGATGATTAAATAGGCAATTAAAAGGAGAAAAAACATGACACAAAAAAACACTAATAAACAAACTGAAACTTTTGAAGAACGTTATAAACGTGATCGCATTATGCAACTCAAAGAGTCAGAGGACTTTGAAAGTCTAGCTAATAAGGTAGCAGAATATGAATTAGAATTATTAGATTATGCAGACCGTCTGCTTTCTGATACACCTATTACTATGGACTCTATGACTGCATACGGTACTTTGGATTTAGTAGGAGCTGATAGCGTTAAGTTATTGAAATTACTTGATAATGATAAGGAGTATAGAGGACTTGCTGAATATTACTAAACAAAGATACTAGAATAAAAAAGAGAGGCAAACGCCTCTTTTTGTTGATTAGTTACGAGTAAATTTTTTGTGGGTGCGCGTGATTGAACCTAGAGCGAACCCCGAGAAATTCCAATAATTTTATTAAAGATAAGTCGCTAAAAAGGAAAAGATGAATGACTACTAATGATATAGTTAAAAGACTAAAGAACTACAAGAAAATAGTAAAAGCGATAATCAGCTTACAAAGAAAACTAAACGAGTTGGATAATAGCTACTATCCAAAATCTGCAAACCTTGAACAGAGAATAACAACAAGTAAGGTAAACACTACAGAGAATAGACTTATTAGTATCATTCAGAAAAAAGATACTATCATACATGAGATTATAACCTTGAATGACGAAAAACTAGCAGTATTAGACTTAATCGATTATTTAGATGACTTTGTAGAGTGGTTAACTATCACTAAAATCTATGTTCTTTGTGAACCTGTTGAAATAATTTGTAGAGATTTAAGATTATCAAAAACTCAGCTATATAGAGTCAGAAAGAAAGCTATTGAACACTTGGAAGCTGAGGTAAACAATTCTTAGGGCAGGTTAGGATTTGAATGAGTCTGTAATTGTAATGAGTGTTGTGGTTCATACATTGCAAAAGACAGAGGAAAAAGTTATAATCAGGGTGGACATAGAAATAAGGAGTTTAAGAAACATGAAAAATAAGATTATTGCAGTTTATAAAATCGCAAACCGTCTTGTTTCTATCACTGTTGAAGACCCTGATTTCTCAAACTTGAGGATGAACCAATTTGTGGAAATTGGAGGAAAAAAATACAAAGTTACTAGTATTCCATTCGTTAGGACAACGCCTCCTAAATCCATCTTAGAACAAGACACTTTTGCAATTGATTACACCGAGGACGAGCTACTTGGTAAAAGAGTAATAATTAGATAATAATCAAGCACCTAGAATAATCTAAGTGCTTTTTTCATGCTCAGAGAGGAGAAGTTTTGGTAAGGTACAAGAGTTGTGGTAAAATTAAGATAGAACAATGAGTATAAAGTAAAGAACCAGAACGAAGGTATCATTATTTTAGAAATGCATTTAAGAGAGGAGTAAAGTCTATGAATTTGGAAGAAGCGTTAAAACAAGTAAGCAGCTGGAATCTTAAAAAGCCTGCTCCCTTAATCCCATCTGAGATGACAGATGAAGAATTATCACATTTGAGGTTTACCACGTTTTCAAAAGAAGATGAAGAGGCTATCATGGCTGAACTCAAGAAAAGAGGTCTAGTGTTATGAAATACAGTCAACAAGTATTAGACATGCTAGAGCAAGCAGTCAGTGGTCAGATTGATAATTTTTGGGATTTTTCCTTTGAGTTTAATGCCCTTTTTGGAGAAGATGAGGATTTTGCTGAGGCTTGGGACAATGAAAACCCTGAAATGTTTGACGCTCTCAATGATTTTGAGCTGATGATGTTCTTAGAGGAACATGACCCAAGTGATAAAAAAGGATTTATCAATTTCCTAACACCTTACTACAGAAAAGCAAAACAGTTAGTAAACCATAGCATTTAATTTGATCTAGGCGCTTTTGCCTGCCTTACTTGAAAGAAAACACTACAGAAAAGGATTTAGGTTTATATGGCAATATTAGATGATTTACAAGCGTTATACGATAATGGTTGGGATGCCTCTTTTGATTATAATGGTCAAGCTTGTGGGATTTTCATTAATTCTATTCATGATATTGTAGTGGTTATTGGAGATAAGGAATATCAGGTATCGTCATTTAATGATTTGATTTCTTTAAAAATTGGCGATAGTACTTTAATAAATATTATGGATGGAATTGAAGTGCAGTATTATTAAAATAAAAAGCACGTTTTACCGTGCTAGTTTCTTGCCTGCTGAACTCATAAATGATACGCCCTTTTTAAGGGGCTTTTTTTGTGGACTTTTTTAAGAACTTTAAATGATTTGTAATAACCTCTAAAGACTTATACTATTTTTGAAAAACCAATGAACTAGCTATTTCAGAGAGATAAAGCTATCAAACATTGCTCTAGGGATATTTTCCGACAATGTAAAATAATGTAGGATGAAGAAAAATTTTACAGAAAATGATATAATGAAGAGAAGCTTTTTTAACGCGGAGGAGACCTTGGATGAATTTCCAACAATTATCTAATCCCCAATACTGGTCCAGTTTATTTTCCAGTCCCTGGAGTATAGTGATCAATCTGATAGATATTCTGATTGTTACATACATCTTATATCAATTTACAAAATCAATCGCAGGAACTAAAATCATGATTCTAGTTCGTGGGGTATTAGTCTTTATTTCAGCTCAAATATTAGCTAATTTTTTAGGTTTGACGACTATTTCTTGGTTGATTAACCAATTGATTACCTATGGGGTTATTGCAGCAGTTGTTATCTTTTCTCCTGAAATTCGAACTGGTCTGGAGCGATTGGGTCGTGCAACAGAATTCTTTTCTAGTACTCCAATTAGTTCAGAAGAACAAATGATCCGTGCTTTCGTTAAATCAGTTGAATATATGAGCCCTCGTAAAATAGGAGCCTTGGTAGCTGTTCAACGTGTCAGAACCTTACAAGAATATATTTCGACTGGGATTCCTCTAGATGCAAAAATTTCAGCAGAACTTTTGATCAATATTTTTATTCCTAATACTCCTTTGCATGATGGTGCAGTAATTGTTAAAGGGGAACGTATAGCTGTAACCTCGGCCTATCTTCCTTTGACCGAAAATACGGGAATTTCAAAGGAATTTGGTACTCGTCACCGTGCGGCGATTGGTTTATCAGAAGCTTCTGATGCTCTCACCTTTGTTGTTTCAGAAGAAACTGGTGGCATTTCTATTACTCATAACGGTGTCTTTAAACACGATCTGACCATTGAAGAGTTTGAAGCAGAATTGCGAAAAATTCTTGTCCCAGTAACCACACAAGAAGCAAGCCTGATAGAACGTGTACTAGGAGGTTGGAAACATGAAAAGGAATAGTCTTTACATTATCACTTCTTTCCTATTTGCATGTATTTTATTTGTATATGCGACATCTATCAATTATCAAAATAATAGTAATGCCAGAACTACGAAGACAGAAACTTATACAAATACAGTTTTAAATGTACCTATTGATATTCAATATGATAGTGACCAGTATTTTATCAGTGGCTTTAGTTCAGAGGTTACCGTCTTCTTAACAGGATCAAATCGTGTTACGTTGGCCAGTGAAATGAAAGAAAGCACTCGTAAATTTAAAGTAACAGCCGACTTGACTCAAGCGACAGAAGGAATTATTGAAGTTCCCTTAACTATTGAGAATCTTCCGAGTGGATTAACAGCAGTTGCAACTCCTCAGAAAATAACAGTCAAGATTGGGAAAAAAGTCACACGGGATAATGTCCCAGTCATTCCACAAATTGATTATAGTCAAATTGACGACAGCATCGTCGTTGATGGTGTCTTTATTTCAAATGAACGGGTTTCAGTAACAAGTGATGAAGATACCTTATCTAAAATCGATAAAATTGTTGCTATGTTACAGACCAGCGAGAGACTAACTGGGAACTATTCAGGTTCCGTTCCTTTGCAAGCTATAGATAAAAATGGAACAGTTCTCCCTGTTGTAATTACTCCGTATGAAACAACAATGAAAGTTGTAACAAGACCAGTTCGAAATACAAGTAGTTCGACCACTACAACAACTCATTCATCTACAACAAATTCGGACGCAAATACAGATACTTCGAAAAAAGAACAATAAAATTTCATAGAAAAGGATAATAATCATGGGTAAATATTTTGGAACGGACGGTGTCCGTGGAGAAGCTAATGTAGAATTAACACCAGAATTGGCTTTTAAACTAGGTCGCTTTGGAGGTTATGTCCTCAGTCAACACGCGACAGAGGCACCAAAAGTTTTTGTAGGGCGTGATACACGTATTTCAGGTGAAATGCTTGAATCAGCTTTAATTGCTGGTCTCCTCTCTGTAGGGATCCATGTATACAAACTTGGTGTTCTTGCAACTCCAGCAGTTGCCTACCTAGTTAAAACTGAAGGAGCTAGTGCAGGTGTTATGATTTCAGCCAGCCACAACCCAGCTCTTGATAACGGTATTAAATTCTTTGGTGGTGATGGCTTTAAGTTAGATGATGATAAGGAAGCAGAAATCGAAGCTTTGTTGGATGCGAGTGAAGATACTCTTCCACGTCCAAGTGCAGAAGGTTTAGGTTCTGTTGTGGATTATCCAGAAGGACTACGCAAGTATGAAGGATATCTAGTTTCAACAGGAACTCCACTTGAAGGAATGAAAGTGGCCTTGGATACTGCTAATGGTGCAGCTTCAACTAGTGCTCGTCAGATTTTTGCAGATTTGGGAGCTCAATTGACTATTATTGGGGAAATTCCAGATGGTCTTAATATCAACTTGAATGTTGGTTCTACACATCCTGAGGCTTTGCAAGAGCTCGTGAAAGAAAGTCAGTCAGCTATTGGTTTAGCTTTTGATGGGGATAGTGATCGTCTCATTGCGGTTGATGAAAATGGAGAGATTGTTGATGGTGATAAAATTATGTATATCATCGGGAAGTATCTTTCTGAAAAAGGTCAGTTGGCCCAAAACACAATCGTGACAACAGTCATGTCTAACCTTGGTTTCCATAAGGCCTTAGATCGAGAAGGAATTAACAAAGCTGTTACTGCAGTTGGAGATCGTTACGTAGTTGAAGAAATGAGAAAGTCTGGCTATAACCTCGGAGGTGAGCAGTCTGGTCACGTCATCCTGATGGATTATAACACAACGGGAGATGGTCAATTATCAGCTGTTCAATTAACTAAAATCATGAAGGAAACTGGTAAGAGCTTATCTCAATTGGCTTCAGAAGTGACTATCTACCCTCAAAAGCTAGTTAATATTCGTGTAGAGAATGCCATGAAGGAAAAAGCCATGGAAGTACCAGCGATCAAGGCTATTATCGATAAGATGGAAGAAGAAATGGCAGGAAATGGTCGTATTCTTGTTCGTCCAAGTGGAACAGAGCCTCTTTTACGAGTCATGGCAGAAGCACCAAGTCATGAGGAAGTCGATTATTACGTTAATACAATTGCAGATATTGTACGCGCTGAAATTGGTATTGAATAAAGTAAAAAATCTCTGTTTATTATATAGGCAGAGATTTTTTACTTTATATTGTAGTTTGTTTTGTCAATCAATTTTTTATATAATACAAGCAATATATGAGGTGATGATGTGAAAACAAGAGGGCTATTGGTAGTGGATGTGGACAGTACCTTGATTAGAGAAGAAGGAATTGATTTGCTAGGTGCTGCAGCAGGAGTTGGTGAGCAAGTCGCATCCATTACAGAAAAGGCTATGCAAGGGGACTCTGATTTTGAAGCGGCTCTGATAGAACGTGTGGCCTTGCTCAAAGGACTTCCTGAAACAATTTTTAAACGAGTTTCTAAGCAAATTCATTTTACAAAAGGAGCTCAACAGTTGATAGAAGACAT
>ERZ773067.532-NODE-532-length-22994-cov-5.728149_pt1 | contig 22994 bp, 17 predicted proteins | sample MGYA00580622_ERZ773067 | MGnify/ENA primary metagenome ERZ773067 (study PRJEB29015, sample SAMEA2737998) | human oral metagenome | biome: human oral; feature: human-associated habitat; material: dental | place: China | collected 2113 ...
ATGGAAAACCATTTGTTGTGAAAAAAGGTGAAAGTGCTGTTCTTCCTGCAAATATTCCTCATGCTGTGGAAGCTGAAACAGAAAATTTCAAAATGTTATTAATACTTGTCAAGGAATAAAATTTCGAAAATTGAGACAATAATTTTAATAAAAAATTATATATTAAATTGAGAAGCTGTATAGATAATAAATTAATTTTATACAGCTTTTTATACGAAAATTTATTAAAAAGATTATACGTTATCTCGAATCAACGTAAATAAAATATAAGGGAGAAATAAAAAATAAAATGTTAGAATCTTTTAAAAATTTTATAAAAGTAACTTTAATAGGAGCTCCACTTCTAAATAAAATGATTGGAATACTTTTTATATCAATGCTGCCTATAATTGAGCTTCGTGGTGCAATACCGATTGGAGCGGCTATTGGATTGCCCTGGTACTTAAATATGATTGTTTCGATTGTTGGAAATATGCTTCCTGTACCATTTATTCTGCTGTTTTCAGTAAAAGCCTTTGAATTTATGAAAAAACATAATATTATGGTAAAATTTATTGAAAAAATAGAAAACCGTGCAAAAAAGCGAAGTGAAGGGCTTGCAACAGGGGAATTTATTGGATTAATGTTGTTTGTGGCTATTCCATTCCCAGGAACAGGAGCGTGGACAGGAGCATTAATTGCGGCATTGCTTCAATTTGATAGAAAAAAATCTTTTGCGTATATTTTATTTGGAGTATTAATTGCGGCGGCTCTTGTAACGTTGGGCGTGTATGGAATAATAGGATTTTTAATATAATTTTAGATGATAAACGCATGAAAGAGATGTTAAGAAAGTATTTTGGAATTATTTTTTGAAATTTGTAGAGTATAAATATTGTTAAAAAAGATAAGTTATGATTAAGAATTAAATAAATATGTATTTTCCCAATTTGTCACAGTCTACAGCTGTAAAACGATTGACAATAAATGTATCATTTGTTAATATATAAATAGGTTTTTGTATTATTAATTGTAATTTTTAATTAATTGGAAGAGGTGAAATATTATGTTGAAACATGATGGAGAAGAAGCTATTGTTGGTTTAATTTTAGGATTAGTAGTCTTTTTTTTAATTGTTTATTTGGTAGTGATTTTAGCCACAGTTATTGCGGGAGGTGCAGCTATAGGAGGAACTATTTTTGGGGGTAGTTCTGCAATTAAAAATTATATTCTTTCATTCAAAGAGAATATAATTGATAGTAACAAAGTTCCAAAAATGACAGCATAAAAATTAAGAAATCAGTTTGAGGAGGTAAAGAGTTATGGCTAAAGTATCACAACCTGCTAAAAAAAGTTATTTTTTTAGTAAAGGATACTTGGATGTAATTAATACTATAAAAGGCGCGTGGCAACGAAATTTTGCATCGTTAGAAAAGTATAGGGATAATATTGAGAATGCAAGATACAGTGGGAAAAGTGGTTTCACGTTTCAGTTAATACTTAATGTATTGGCTGCAATTTCAATTGTTATATTTGGTTCTATTATTACAGCGATAGTTAGCTTTTTAAATATTGCAGTTGTACTTGTGGTAATGGTGATTATTTACATAGGTTTTTCAATTATTTGGCTTGTTGACAGAGTTTATCTAATGCGAAAAAAAATTTTTACTGCGTGTCATGAGTGTAAAGAAAAATCATTAATTCCAACATATATATGTCCTAAATGTGGAGCAAAGCACACAAATCTTACACCAGGTGTGTACGGGATATTAAAAAGAACTTGCGTGGGAGAAGATCCAAATTCATACTGTGGAGAAAAACTTCCAACAACATTTTTTAATGGAAGAAGAAATCTTGAAGCAATTTGTCCTCATTGTTCTACTCCTCTTGCTGATAGAGAATCTGTCCCTATTTGTATTCCTATTGTAGGTGGACGTTCAGTCGGAAAAACAGCATTTATTACAGCATTTTCAAAAGAGTTTATAAGTGAAGTTGCTCCGGCAAAATCTTGGGAAACTGAGTTCTATAATGAAAATAAAAAAAATATTTATAAAGAAATTGAACAAGATTATTTGAATGGTAGTACACGTATGACTGATAGACCACAGGATATTAATAAAGCCAGTTCGGTATCATTTAGTTTTTTTGTTAAAGGTGTGTCATTTAAGCCTGAAAGGCTTGTTCATATATATGATATCGCTGGAGAGGTGTTTACTGATAATAGTGAAAATGAAATTCAAAAACAGTATGAATATTGCCAGGGTATAGTATTAATGATTGATCCATTTGCGATTCCAGCTGTTAGATATAGATGTGAACATAAATTATCTCCAGAGGATGTAGCAGGTATTGGAAAAGCGGATATTAATGGAATTGTTGATTCATTTTTAAATAAATTAAGAGAAGTTACTGGTCTTAGCGATAAAAAAATGTCTTCAGTTCCTTTGGCTGTAGTAATTAGTAAAATTGATTCTGCGGAGCTTGATACTGAGATTGGCAATAGCGCCGTTAAAATAAAAATGTCTTTATTTCCAGATAAATTTACGGATTATTATGATACACAAGATTATCTATGTAGAAATTTTCTTAAAGAAAATGGTATGGAAAGTTTTTTGAATAATATTAATTTAAAATTTAAAGACAATAGATTTTTTTCTTGTAGTGCGATAGGGCATACAAGAGATAAGGGACGATATAATCCTCAAGGAGTATTGCCTCCAATGCAATGGTTATTTGGAAAAGCTGATCCAAAGATGTTTCAAACTTGGGATGATGTTAAATTTAGTAAGAAAATAACGAGATAAGAAAGGAGATATAAATAATGGCAAAATATGTATTTGGTATTGATTTAGGTACTACGTATTCATGTATATCATACGTAGACGAAACAGGTAGAGCAACAGTGATAAAAAATAATGAAGGGGAGTATACAACACCTTCAGTTGTTAATTTTGCCAGTCCAAATAAGGTTATAGTAGGACAGATTGCAAAAGAAAATGCAGTTATTGATCCAGAAAATACAATTTCACTTATCAAAACTTTAATGGGAAAATCTGAATTTGCAATTAATTATAATAGTGAAGACAGATCTCCAGAAGAAGTTTCAGCTTATATATTAAAAAAATTAGCAGAAGATGCTGGTAAACAACTTGATACAGAAGTTAAGGATGTAGTTATCACGTGTCCTGCATATTTTGGAACAGCAGAAAGAACTGCAACAAAAAATGCTGGTCTTATTGCAGGTCTTAATGTCCTTGAAATTATAAGTGAACCTACAGCTGCAGCATTATATTATGGATGTGCAAAGGAACAGGATGAAAAAACGATACTTGTATTCGACTTAGGTGGTGGAACATTTGATGTAACTATTATGAATATTAATTCTGAAAAGATTGAAGTTGTGTGTTCTGATGGTAATCACGAACTTGGTGGAAAAGACTGGGATGAAGCTATAATGGAATATATTGCAAAAGAATTTGTTTCTCAGACAGGATTTGACGGTGAATTTGATGAATATGCTCAACAAGATATGAGACTAAAAGCTGAAAAAGCTAAAAAGCAGTTGTCATCTAGAGAAGCAGTTCCTGTTATGCTTGATGTGGCAGGATTAAGAACTCGTATTGATCTTTCAAGAGAGACATTTGATGAAATCACTTCTACGCTACTAGATGAAACTATTAATAAAACAGATGCAGCTATTGCAGTTGCTAAAGAAAAAGGATATAACATTGATGAAATCCTTCTTGTTGGTGGTTCTACAAGAATGCCTCAAGTAACAAAAGCTTTAGTTGATAAGTATAATATGGAACCCAAAATTTTGGAACCTGATGAAGCTGTAGCTAAGGGAGCTGCTATTCATGCTGTAAATGTATATGTAAATAATCAAAAAAATATTAAATTAGGAGATTTTGATGAAACGATAGTTGATGATACTATTGTCAATCCAATCAATCCGAATGACTATAAAGAAAATTTAGTAGTACAGCCCGAAATGATGAGTATCGGTGGAAAAACTCGAAAAGTTATTGTTGCAACAACAAAAAGTTTTGCTATTGAGATTCTTGTTAATAATCAACCTAAATGTTGCAATATGATTATTAAAAATCAATCAATGCCTGATGGTTCAATTTCTGTTTCAAAAATATTCGGAACAAATGAAGACAATCAAGAAAACTGTGAATTGATAGTATATGAAAGTGACTTCATGGAAGATTATTTTGATATTGATAAAGATTTTATTTTAGGAACAGCTACATTAGAATTGCCAGAAAACCTTCCTGCCGGATCTCCTATTGAAATCACTTTTACATTAAATACAGAAGGTATTTTAAAGGTTAGTGGTGTAGATAAAACAACTAATCGTGAAGTACATACTACTATGCAATCAAAGGGAATTATGGCAGAAGAAAAGGTGGATAAACTTAAAGAAAAATCTAAACATATGGTTGTGATATAGTGATATCATGATTTTGTTACGTACGAAAGGTAACCGTAAAGATTATTTATTAGGAGAGTAGTATGAGTATTAGAGTTGGTATTGATTTAGGTACAACATTTAGTGCTGTTGCTAGAATAAATGAAGTCAGTGGGAAACCGGAAGTCATTAGGAATAGCTTTAATAGTCCGATTACGCCATCAGTTCTTTGTTTTGAAGAAAATGGAAATGTATTGTTTGGAGAAGATGCTAAAAGTATGCAAGGAATGGGTAATACAAATGCAATTGCATTTTTTAAGCGAAATATGGGAAATGATCGTTTTTGTGTAGAATTTTTTGGGAAAACATACAACGCTACTGATTTATCCGCTATTCTTTTAAAGAGTTTAGTAAAAGAGGCGGAACAGTCTTGTGGCGAGAAAATAGATTCGGCAGTTATTACAGTTCCAGCATATTTTACTCACAAAGAACGCCAAGCAACTATTGAAGCAGGAAAAAAGGCTGGTCTGAAAGTTTTATCAATTATTAATGAGCCTACAGCTGCAGCATTTGCATATGGATTAAATGAAAAAGAAAGTGAAAAAACAATTTTGATATATGATCTGGGAGGTGGAACGTTTGATGTTACAATAGCTCGGATTGATAAAAACAAAATTGATATATTAGGTAGTGATGGTAATCATGAACTTGGTGGAAAAGACTGGGATGATTGTATTGCTGGATATCTTGCACAGCGGTTTTATGAAGAGCATGGTATTGATTTAGGGGAAAATGAAGAGATGGTGGCTTCTTTACTAGTAACAGCAGAGTCAGTGAAAAAACAGCTTACTTCAAAAGATGAAGTGACTGCTCAAATTGTATATAAAAATATTCGTAGCAGTATCACAATTACAGAAGAATTATTTGAAGATATTTCAGATGTATTAATTAATTTAACAAAAGATCTTACTGATAATTTGATTAAATCAATAGGATTATCTTGGTCAGATATTACAGGTGTAATTTTAGTTGGTGGCTCAACTAGGATGCGTATGATTTACAATTATGTAAAAAATATGTCAGGTAAAGAGCCTTTATTTGGAGTGAACGTTGATGAAGCTGTCGCATTGGGAGCTGCTATTCGTGCAAATATAGATGATTCTGGAAAAAGTGTTGCTCCATCAATGGGAATGATTGGTGGGAAGAAAAGTATAAATGTTATTGGTGCAAAGAAAGTTTCTGATGTGACTGCACATGCTCTTGGGATGATAGCTGTAAGTGAAGATGGTGAAAGATATGAAAATAGTGTAATTATTCCTAAAAATACATCAATTCCGTCAGAGATGAAACGTTCTTATAATTTTAGAACAAGAGCAAGTAAGAATGAATTAGAAGTGTATGTTCTGCAGGGAGCGCATACAAGACCTTTAGATAATATAATTATTGATAAATACACAATTACAAAAATTGAAAAGACTAATCAAAATCTTTCAGAAATTGAAATTTCATATAAATATACTTCCAATGGTGTTGTCGATGTGAGTGCAATACAAAAAGATACAGGAAAGACGTTACCAATTCGTATAGAAAAAGTTCCAGAAGATATGAGCTGGACAGATGACTTTCCTAAAAATCAGGCTATGGATGAAACACATCTAGAAGTTGAAGTTATTTTAGCAGTAGATCTTTCAGGAAGTATGGAAGGAGATCCTTTTTTAAAAGCGCAAGAAGCAATGAAAGAATTTGTACAGGAACTAAATTCAGATTTTACAAAAATCGGATTACTTGTCTTTGCTGATTATTCTAAGATGGTTATTAAGCCTACAAAGAATTTTAAGAAAGTTATTCATGGAATTAATAGTATCGAGGTTGGTGATGTCGGTATATGTAATGAGGCCGAACCATTTACGGATGCTTTTAATGAAATGAAAATGTCAAGATTTTTTAAGAACAAAGATAAAATCAGATATCTTGTTGTATTGACAGATGGTGTGTGGGATAACCCTAGATTTGCTATTAAGAAAGCCCAAAATTGTCATAAAGAGGGAATTGAGGTTATGGCGTTAGGATTTGGTGCTGCTGATGAATATTTTCTTAAACAGATTGCGTCTACAGACGAATTTGCTTCACTTACCAACTTGTCTGAATTGACTGGTTCATTCTCTAAGATTGCGCAAGTAATAGGAGATAATACGTCAGGTTCAGGATTAAAAATGATCTAAAAGGAGATAATTATGACAGATGGTAGAAATTGGTATATTATTCTAGAATTAGAGTTTTATCCAAATCCTGTAAATGATGAGGATGTAATTCGAGAAAGAATTGATGAAAAGAGTAAATTCTGGTCAAGAAATGCTAATAATTTTCAGCATAAAGAATATAAAGATTATCTGGAAAATATTTCAAAAATAAAAGAGGATATGATTGGTGAGAAAAATATACGGGCTGAACTTATAAAAAATGCTTGTAAAAAAACATTTGCTCCTATAGATAAAATTCTTAAAATAATTAAAAAAACAGAAATTTCAGAAGAAACAGTAGATAAAATAGCAAAAAAAATGAAAGTAGACACTGAAATTGTAAAAAGAAGAGCTACAGCTTTAGGAATAAAAATTGGTGAGTCTCAAGCAGGAAACTATAAAGATATATATATAAAATATTATAAAGAAAAACCTCAAAATGCAGATAAATATAACCGTATGATTCCTGAATTAAAAGTTTTTGATGTTTCTAATTTATATGAATTTTTATACTTGGGAATGACAATTAAGAAGCCTCAAAATTTACCATGTAGTGACTTAAGACAACGTGCAAAGGAAAAAGTCTCAAAATTTTATAAAACGGATAGAATTAGTACTTCTGGAAAACGTTTATGTTCAGAGTGTGAAAAAACTTTTGAAGATGATATTTCAAAGCAAATTTACGACAAATATTTAGAACACAATAAGAGAAAGTCAATTCTTGACGAAGTTAGAGATATTTTTGAATATAATGGAGAATTATCTCAGGACAATTATTCTGATTTTATAGGTAGACTTACAGAAATTTTTAAGAATAGGAAGGAATCAGAAACTCTCTTGATTGCATTTTGTAAGGTTGAAAGAATTCCTATTCCTACTGTAGGTGAAAAAAACAAAGAAAACTTGTATATAAAAATATGTCGATGTGGATGTACAAATGATACATCTGATGGACGAAAAGTTTGTAAAGCATGTGGCCTTGAATTGCATATAAAATGTCCTAAATGTGGAACTGTTAATGATGCAAATATTAATGTTTGTAAATGTGGATTTAAATTTGAAAATATTGATAAAGCAATTTCATTATGTGATCTAGCCTCTAGTGCACTTGATATAATGGATTTTCGTGTTGCTGAAATGCATTTGAGCGATGCAAATAAATATTGGCCAGGTTCAGAGAGAGTGTCACAATTAAAAGATAGGCTTAAAGAACTTCGTGTAAGAGTAGGTTCTGCTGTAGAAAATATGAGAAAAGCATGTCAGAAAAAGAAATATTATGAGGCCAAAAAACAACTTGATAATGTGAAAAAATTCTCACCAAATTATTCAGAAGCTGCTATTGAAGAAGAAATCAGAAATGGTATAGAAACAGCAGAAAAATTTAAAAGAATAGCACAAAATGGAAAAAAAGAAGCTGAAATTATTGATGCGTGTATGAAAGCATATGAAGCATGTAGTGATTTTCCAGGAATAAAAGAAATAATTGCAAAATATCCGCCAGTAGAACCTACAGAATTTGTTGTTGTTCCTAATTCTACAGCTAAAGTAAATGTATTATCCTGGAAAAAGAGCCGTACAGAAGATTTAGTGTATTATTCAGTAGTGAGAAAAGAAGGAGCTATTCCAATCAGTATTCAAGATGGAGTATTAGTCGGAAGAGTAAGTATGTGTAGCATTAATGATCCAAATATTATGCCAGGAGTACAATATTTTTATGCTGTATTTGCTGAGCGTGCAGGAATATATTCAAATGCACTGACATATAAGAAAGCAATAGTCAATTTATTTGAAATTTCTGGAGTAAAAATTATTTCTGGTGATGGATTATTACAATTGACTTGGGATCCCATTGATGATAATGCCTTTGTAAATATTGAAAGAATTGATGAAACGGGTAAAATTACAGAATTAAATTGTAATAGTAAAAACAATTTTATTGATAAAGATCTAAATAATGATAAAAGATACATGTATAGAGTATTTTTGACATATTCAATTGGCATTACAAAAACTAATACAAAAGGTGTGACTTTATCTGGAATACCTACAAGGCCCCCTTTACCAATTGAGAAATTTATTATTAATCCTATACAAGGGAATGAATTTCAAGCTGAATGGGAAAATCCAGAGGGAAATGAAATCCAATTTTTTTATTCAATGAAAAAACCAGAATTTTTAAGTGGGGATATAGTTCCTATATCAATATTGGAAAACACTATGAGTGAGCTGATTATTAATAAAACATCGTCTACAACAGGGACATTCAAGTATGAAGGTGAAAATTTAATTTATGTAATTGCTGCTGTTGTTAAGTCTGGTTCAGCTGTTATTGGTACTGTCTCAAGAGCTAGCAAAGAAGAGACAGTTAAAATCAATAATGTCAGCTTAGTAAACGGCAAAATTATGATTAGATTAAATGTGCCAAAAGAGGCAACTGGATTTGTAGTTTTATTCCGTCATGATCAGTTTCCAGATGATATTTCTGATATGAAAACAACAAGAAAATACATATCTTTAAAACAATATCAGTACGATGGAGGATTAGTAATAGATTCTAATGAATCAGATAATTATTATTTTTCTATATTTGCAGAATTTAGAAGAGATGGTGAAAGAGATTATTCAATAGGAACAAATTATTTATTCTCAAATGTTTCAAAGATAGTTATTACATATGCCATTTCAGTAACTAAGAAATTATTTGGTAGAGGATCAATAAATTTTACTTTCGAAAGTGAAAGCAAAAAATTTAAACTTCCAGATATTGATATTATGTCGGCACAAGATCGTGCACCAATATTTAAGAAATCTGGAAAGGTATTTCATAAAATTCAAGAACAAGATGTTTTAGGAAGTGTAACAATTTCTATACCACTAAAAAGGTTACCAAAAGAAACATATATCAAGCCTTTCTTACAAGATGAGAATTTGACAAGTAAATATATATTAAAGATTAAGTTGGGTTCGGACTATAAAATTAGTTAGGAGAGAAAAATGGCTTTAAAATCAACGTTTATATGCCCTTTCTGTTTTGAAGAGCATAAAATTTCAAATATACAGTTCAGATGTACAAATAGACGCTGTAAAGATGTAGAAGATATTGAATTAACAAAATATGAAAATGGTGATATTTCAATTCCAAAGATGGGCAAGCCAACTTTTAGAGCAGCTAGTAAAGGATTCTCAATTCCAAAATCTGCTAAATGTCCGGAGTGCGGAAGTTCAACATATGCGGTCATATGTCCTTCTTGTCATAATAAATTACCTGAATCAACACTTCTTGGAAGAGATATGATTATTTCGATAGTTGGGTCACGTGACACTGGTAAAAGTCATTTTGTAGGAGTTATCATAAATGAATTGATTGAGCGTATTTCTGTTAAATTTGGAGGAGCAATGGAAGGTTTTGACGATACTATGAGTAGATATAGATCAGGAGCTTATCAAAAATTGTACATGGATATGCAAAAGTTAGATTTGACAAAAAGCTCTGTTCAAGATGTTAATAATGGAGCATATCGTCCACTTATATTTACATTAAAGTTAAAACACAAGGGATTTTTTAGGGAAAAGGTAAATAGTTTTACATTGGTATTTTTCGATACTGCAGGAGAAGATCTGAATGATGAAGATACCATGAATACAGTTAACAAGTATATATGTAAATCAGCAGGAATTATTTTTCTATTAGATCCTATGCAATTTCCAGCAGTAAGAAATCAATTGGATGAGAATACAGTTTCAAGAGCATCCTCAGTTGATTGGAGACAGGCAACAAGATCAGATGATATTATGTCTAGGGTTTCAAAACTTATAAGAAATGATAAACATATGAAAAGTGAAACTAAAATTAATATTCCAGTTGCAGTTGTCTTTTCAAAATTTGATGCAATTGCACAACTTATTCCAGAAGGAAGTACAATTTTGGAAACAAGTCCTCACTGTAACGAGAAGATTTTTGATATGTTTGATTGGCATAATGTTGATAATGAAATTCGAAGTTTGTTAGTTGAATGGGGAGCTGAATCGTTTATGTTTCAAGTTGATGTAAATTATACAAATCACGCATATTTTGCAGTATCAGCACTTGGAATGGATAACAATCCAAAGGAAAATAGAAAGATTGATAGACCACGTCCACATAGAATAGAGGATCCACTATTGTGGATATTAAAAGAGAATGGCGTAATAAAGTCAAGTAAATAATGATTTAGGAGGTACCATTATGGCAAAACATCAAATCATTTATACATCATGTATGAGAGGAATAGATAGTGTAAATGATGGTCAGCAGATTTTTTCATATGATGAAACGTTTAAGGATAGGAAAGCAGATGAAGTAAAGAGTTTGTTCACATATCAGGTCCCATCACTTCCAGCTGGAACATTAATGTCTGAAGAAGTAGCCAAAACAATGCCTGTAGCATTTAGCTATAGGTTGTTAAAAAAGGGGAGTGTGTCTGTGACATTAAATACATATCTTGGAAGAGATTATATGGGAAGTGCAGGAAGATTTGGTAATCACTTAAGTCATTCAATTATTTGTGATTTTAGCGACTTTGATATATATCCCTGTGAACTATATGCAAGTACAGCACTTAGAAATAGTATGGAATATGAAGAGGTTAATAATCCTGATCCACCTGCATATTTACAAATACCTGAACTTACTAAAGGTTATATAATCAACCCGGAATCTATAATTGAATTTTTAGAAATTTCTAATAATTTGGAAATGTATAAGCAGATGTTAACAGCAATGCTTAGATTTCAGATAGAAAAGAAGAGAATTATTATTTGTGATGAACCAGAAAATATTGTAAAATGGATTGCGGCATTACACTATACACTCCCATTAGATATTGCAAAAAAGGTGAATTTTACAACATATGAGTATGATCCTGAATTATCTCCTTCTCAGATTTGTGGTGTCATTTCCGAAGGAAGTAAATATAATTGTCAAAATTATATCTCTTTAAACAGACATTATGTATTTGATTTTATTAATAATCAGTTTACATCAGTTAGTACTGATAATATAATGATGGATTTTTTAGATACAGCGTTTAGTTTTTCATATGATAGTTTAACTGATTTTCATTTATTTATATTAAATAGTACAACTTATAGAGATTGTAACGATAAATATTATTCAGCTTATTATTTATACAATCTTTTATCTGAAGGAATTGTTGATTTATCAAAAGATCAGTTTCAAGATATTACGATATTTGCAGAAGAATTTTTAATTGATGATGTCAAAAGAAATCTAATGTATAAATTATTAGACGAACAGTATAATATTAATCAATTAGACAATGAATATGCATTACTAATTTTAGGTTATATGTTACGTTCTCTCAGTATTCTTGATTCTACACAACAAGAAGTGGTAAAACAGCTGATTGTTGATCGACTAATTTTATTATTATCTACAGATGGTATTACAGAAAATGTATTTTCACTTTTGTATGAAAATATTAATAATATGGCTCATTCAATTAAACTTAGCATTTCAGCCGAACTTATGAGAGATAGTAATAGAACATCTTTATTGAATATATTATCACAAAATACAGAATTATGGAAAGTATACTTTATTGTAAAAATTATAAGCGATTATATAAAAGATACTAAACTTTCAATAAATGAATTACATCCAGATAGAGCAATTGGTACAATTTATTTTGGAATAGTAGAGCATGTATATAAAACAAAACAAAACAATGGATATACTGTTGTTGAAAGAATTCTTGAAAGTTTCAAAGATGACTATAATTATTATGTGAATATGGTATTAAACATGGAAAAGTTCTTGAAAAAATTAAATTTAAATAATGCAGACATTGATCATCTATGGGAATATTTTTATGATGAAGTATTAAAAATGGATGATATATCTATAGAAGAAATTAATAAAAAATTGGCTGAATGTAATCGTTTTGATAAAATGTATGAATTATATGCAAGACAAATCAAGAGTTTTACAAATTTATCAAAAACGAGAGAGTTCTTTAGAACATACTGGAATCATTGGTTTATACAAAACAGAGAGTATAATAAAGCTTATGCAGCAAATGCATTAAAAAAATATGAAGAAATTTATGAAAGAAAAATGCCTTCTATTCCAATCAAAGAACAGTTTTCCTATACAGAAGAAATTTTAAACATAGCAATGAAAATGGAAATTACTGATACATATATAAATGTTCTTTGTGAAAAGATTCTTGAATATATTCCTATGAAAAAACTTAATGAAGATAATAAAAGTATAGTTAATAAATTATATAAATATAATAGGGAAGTATTGAATAAGCCAGTTGATGGTAAATTACTTTTATTTGTAATGGCTATTATGCTAAATAAAATTACAAAAAAAAGTGATATTATAATAGTAGTTCAAAAAATTCAGGAAATAGCCATTAAATCAGGTGCTAAATTTAATAATATGAAGGAAAGTAAGGTTAAGGATTATTTTAAATGGATTTTTGATTCACTTGGTAATTTTAGTTTAGCAAAAGAAGATTATGAAGCTATTTATGATTTGTTTGATTTTACAGATGCTACACATACATTGTTTATGGAATACTGGTGCAAAGTGAGTTACAAAGATAGTAAGGATAATAAAGACTATTTCGATTTTGCTGAATTTTTGAGATTCATGTTTAAAATGGGGAATCTTAATGATCAAGATATAGTGGGAAAATATTTATGCAAACTCAGTAAACAAAAACTTGAAGATTTAAATGAGGAAATAGATACAAAACATTTTAAAAAGGAGCCTAAAGCAGCACATGCATGGGCTAATATTAAAGATATTGCATCAAATACTAATCCTTTATTAAATAATCTTTCTAATTTATTTAAGAAAATTTAGTAAGAAATTTTCGACTTCTATAAGTAAGAGTAGTTCACGAAAAAATAAAGCGAGGTATGATTATGACTGATTTTCCAAAACCTGAGAAAATAGAAAGAAATGTTGTAAATATAATGTCCAGAGGAATAGAATTAGTCGATTTATTTGTAAATAAGAATTATTTGATAGATATTGATAAATGCTCACCTATTCCATTGGATGAAAGTGAAAAAACATTTTCTACTATGTCATTATTTCAAATTGATAAAATTGTATATGATTTGAATGAAAATATAAATGACAAGCTTATAAGTGTTTATAGTTCTTTATCCAATTTTGGCAGTTCTGCAATTTTGGTTATTTCTAGTAATAAAAGAGGCATTTCTTTTTATCTTGGAACACGTGATACTAATAGACCGGATGTAGCTAAGGCAATATTAAAAAAAAGTTTAAAAGGAAACTTTCCTGGTATTAATATTATTGAGAAAAATTCCTCACAAATTGAGATGCTTTTACAAGATAAAATTCCAGATGAATATTCTCGTATGGCTGTTACTTCAGTTTCAATTGTACCGAGTATGAGAGATGAAGAAGAAAAGAATCATTTTGTACAAGGAATAGAAAAATTTATTGATTCAATGGCAGGTGAAACCTATACTGCAATATTTATTTCATCACCATTAAGTAAAGAAAATCTTGAAAATAAAAAGCGTGGTTATGAAGAATTATATTCAACATTATCCCAATATTCTCAAATTGTAATGACATATGGTGAAAATGAAAGTGATTCCATTGCTAAGGGCATCAGTAATAGTTTTTCTAAGTCAATAAATGATGGTATTAGCAATACAACAGGTAAGAATAGAGGAATTAATAGAAATAAAACTAGATCACATAATACAGGCTTTAACTTTGGTTTATTTGGTACAAGTTTTAATACAGGAAGGGGAACCAGTTTCTCAACAGGTAGTTATGAAGGAACATCTGAAAGTCGTACTGAAAATTACTCTCAAACAAAGACTACTAGTGATACTAAAACTGATACACAAACAAAGACATATGGAATTTCTGGAAGTATTCAGTTAACTCGTCATAATAAAACAGTTGAAGAACTTCTTAAAAAAATTGATGAGCAACTAGAAAGAATTAGGAGTTGTGAATCATATGGATTATGGGATAGTGCTTGTTATTTTATTGCTGATCAGGAAGATGTTGCAATTGTAGCAGCTAATACATATAAAGCTTTAGTTGCAGGTGAAAAAACAAGCGTAGAAAATTCATTTATTAATATTTGGGATAGTGAATATGAATACCATGAAAAATCCCTTCAAATCATGGATTATCTAAGGTATGGAATACATCCTAAATTTATATATAAACCAGAAGTTGATAGATCTGATTATGAGAGTCAGGAAATTAGTGCAGCCTCATTAATAAGTGGTGTAGAATTACCTATTTTAATGGGATTACCTCATAAGTCTGTAAGTGGTGTAACATCAATAGAATCAGCGGAATTTGGTAGAAATGTATTTAGAAAGGGTGGTAGTATCCCTAAGAAAATCATCAGTCTTGGCGCAATATATCATATGGGAGAGATTTTCGAAAATAATAGAGTTACATTGAATCTTGAAACGCTTACATCGCACTGTTTTATTACAGGTTCAACAGGATCTGGTAAGTCAAATACGACATATAAGATTATTGATGAATTAACCAATCCTAGAAATAATATTAAATTTTTAGTTATTGAACCAGCTAAAGGTGAGTATAAACTTGCTTTTGGTGGAATGCCTAATATTAATATATTTACTACAAATCCTCAGTATTACTCAATGTTAAGTATAAATCCATTTGAATTTAATCCAGAAATACATGTATTAGAACATCTGGATCGTTTGATAGAAATTTTTAGTGCATGTTGGCCACTATATGCCGCAATGCCATCTGTTTTAAAATCATCATTTGAGCGTGCATATATTAAGCATGGATGGGATTTAAATCACTCTATTTATCAAGATATGGGAAATGGGAAATTTCCTTGTTTTAAGGATATAGTTGAAATTTTACCAGTAATAATAAGTGAATCCGAATTTTCAGCTGAAATCAAAGGAAATTATATAGGTTCATTGGTAACAAGAGTAGAATCATTAACTAATGGATTAATTGGACAGATATTCAATGGAGTTCCGATAGCAGATGAAATTTTATTTGATGAAAATACTATTATTGATTTGAGTCGCATTGGATCTGCAGAAACAAAAGCTTTGATAATGGGAATACTAATTCTTAAACTAGGTGAATTTCGTCAGACTACCTCCAGTGGAACAAATCTTCCATTGAAACATGTTACTATTATAGAGGAAGCGCATAATTTACTAAAGAGAACTTCAACAGAACAAGGTCAAGAATCAGCTAATGTTCAAGGAAAGTCAGTAGAAATGATAAGTAATTCTATTGCAGAAATGAGAACATATGGAGAAGGTTTTATTATTGTAGATCAATCACCTACTGCTGTTGATATTTCCGCCATTAAGAATACTAATACTAAAATTGTGATGAGACTTCCAGAAGCTTTAGATTGTGAATCAATTGGCCATTCAATAGGTTTAAATGATGAGCAAATTTTGGAACTTAGTAAGCTTGATAAGGGTGTTGCTGCAATATTTCAGAATGATTGGCTTGAAACAGTTCTTACAAAAATAGATAAATGCAGTAATAAGTATGAAATTTCTACGGTTGTAAAAAATGATACACGCGCAGAAAGAGAATGTATTTATCTTGTACTTGAAGAATTAATTAATGAATCTCAAGAAAGGAAATATAATTTACGTTGGTTGAAAAGTTCTATTTCATCAATTAAAATAAGTAAAACATTTAAAATGAGAATAGAAAAAATATTATTGGATTTTTATAATGACTGGAGTAAAGGAAGCGATAAAAATTTGTTAGCAGAAGTAGTTTGCACAATTCTTAATTGTGGAGATTTACTTAAAATGTATGAACCGGAACTTCCTTTAGGAATAAAGAAAAAGGATATGCTTACTCCAGAAATACTTAAACAAGGTATTACTTGGGGAAATAAAATATACAAGGGATTAGATCAATATACAAACTTCCTTGATAAATTTGTGAAAGATCAAGTGTTTATAAATCTTATTTTGCATCAGATTGAAACTAATAAACGTGCAAATCAATACAAAGTTGCATTATATTGTGTAAAACATAAGAAATAAAGGTGATATATGTGAATAATTTTGGATTGGGATATAAACAGTTAGATTTGGATGAAAAAAATGCGTATCTAATCTTATTATACGCAGTGCAAAAACAACAAACCTCCTGTGATATTTCAAAAATAAAACAAAATGTTAATTTGATGAAAGTATTGAGTACAGTTTTAGGAGATAATCCTAATATTATTTATTTTAATAAAAGTATGATTCGAATAAAGGAAAGGTCATTTAGTAAACAGTTGAATTTTGTAGAATGTTTAAGTAAAAAACAAGCCTTGCAAATGAATCAGGAACTAGAAAAATCACTTAAAGAGGCTGTTTGGGAAATTGATAAAAATGCACGAAATGATAGAGATATTTTAAAAGGAATAACTGAGTTTTTACAGCGGACAGCTAGTTACGATAATGAAGAATTAAGTTATAGCATGTCTGGAAAAAGTAAGAATTTTATGTCTCATAATGCCTATGGAGCATTAGTAAATCACAAGGCAGTGTGTGATGGTTTTTCTTCTGCTTATTCATTGATTGCACAGTATTTTGGTTTTAAATGTATGATTGTAAATGGAAAGTCATCTTATCATAGGAATTCCCAAGTTGAACATGCTTGGAATATTGTTGAATATAACGGGAATTTTTATCATATTGATTCAACATGGGATGTTAATACATACGAGGTTATTAAAGAATATTCATATGACTATTTTGGATTAGATGATGATGAAATATTAATGGATCATGATTGGGATTATGAATCTACACCAAAATGTGTAGCAAATGAATTATCATATTTTGTAGCAAATGATTTACTTGCAAGAAGTGAATCTCAAATTGAAGATATAATTTATCGACAGATGAAGCAGAAAGAAAAAGTTATACGGCTTAAAATATCTTTAGGAATTGGTTTAGAAGATAAAGCAGAAAAATATATAAAAAATTTAATTATGAATACAATGTCTAAATTAGGTATATATAGTTCATTTAATTATGTTTGGCAGGAAAATACAAGATGTTTAACTATAAAAATTTAGTTCTGAAATAAAAAATCATTTAGAATAGAAAATAACTGATAGGGGGTATTTTTAATGAATGAATTTTCAGATATTGAGAGTAGTAATGATATCGGTCTAGAAACAAAGGAAGTAGAAAATCCAAATTCTGATTTTGGAGATGGTGATGGCGTCAATGAATTTGATGATACATATAAAAGAATGAGTGAAAATAATGAAATAATGGAATATTCAGAAAAAACATCTGATATAAATACAGATAAAGATGACGGCAAAAAAAAAATTCCAAATATGACAACAGATGAAAGTGTAGATGCTGCTCTTTCTGATTTTAATGATTTAAAAGACAGTATTTCGGAAAATAATACAGCAGATGTAGATAGTAGTCAGAATGATAGTGATATTTCAAATTATAAAAAAGATGTAACTGAATCAGGTGGAGAAAATTTATCAGAAAATAATGAAATTAAAAGAGGTATTAAAAATGCTGAACGTGATGAAAATGGAAATGAATTATCTGAAGAAGTAAAACAAGTAAATGAGAAATTTCGAGGGGATAAATTTGATGCAAATAACTCTTTTGAGGCAACTTTAGATAATGTTGAGAAAAAACGATTAATTGATTTAAATGCTTCAACAACATGTGGATTAAATGAGAATCTTGATGGTAAATTAGATGGAAGTAAATTTGCAAATATAGATAAATCAAGTCTTATTGAAATGAGAAAGTCTGTAGAAGAGATAACTCCAGATACAGTTATGCAAAAAGTAATCTCATATGATCAATCTGAAAATTATTTAAATGGTGATATTGAATTTCATGGTTGTTGTTCTAAAGCATCTGATACAGTGCCTTATGTATCATGTGGTTTTGATGCATATAAAGAATTGAGACTTGACTACAAAGGAAATGGTAATTTTCGTGAACTAGAAAATAATTCAGAGATGTATGTTATAAGATTTACAAGTGATACTCCTTCATCAGAGATTGGTATTCCAAATAGTAGTCTCCCTTGTACAGGAACTGGTTTTACTGGAAGTAATAAACATTTAATTCCAGAATATAAATATTCCTCAATAGAAATAACTGATGGAGCTATTTACAAGATTGATGCAGAAGGTAATGAAACAATAATAGGAATATGGAATAATGAAATTCCAGGATTTATTCGTGTTTCAGATAGAAAGGATAGGGAATAATGATACTCGAAGCTTTATTCCGGTTCTAAAAAAATAGGAGGTTTTTTATGATAGCAGAATATAAAGAGAATGTGTATATAGCAAATATTAGGGATAATCAAGTTATTTTGGTGACTTTTAATAATAATAAAAAACTTGAAGGATTTGAACCAAAAAGAGATTATTTTAGAAAAGTAGTTCAAATTGATGATCCTATGCTGATATCGTTATATGAAATACATTATTGGATTTTATATAGAGATAGTGTTGAAACTTCAGAGTTATGGCGAGTTGATGAAGGAAGAGCGGTTGGATTAGTTCCAAATATTGAAAATGAAGAGGTAATTATTGGTGTGGATCATGCCCCTAAAGATAAATCATGGACACAATATGAAAGAGGAGCTTCAGCAAAAAGAATAAAGCTAGCTGATTGCGATGGTTTTTTTGTTGAAAAGAAGTTTTTTAAACGAAATGGAAAAATTGTTAATAATGTAGTTGAAAAGTCTTCCGTTACTTTAAATACACTAAAAAATTCAATGATAATGAATAGAAAAAAGAATTTATAATATTTATGATAAATGAAATTAAGTATAAAATTTAAAAAAATTCAATGATAATTTTTGATATAACAAGATTAGAGTTTTAAACTCTTGATTTTTCCAATTTTATGGCAAATGATTTATTTGCAAAAAGTGAATCACAAATTGAAGATATAATTTATAGACAGATAAAATATAAAGAAAAAGTTACTTATAGAACAAAAAAATGGGAAGGAGGATATTTTTAATGAATGGATTTTCGGATGTTAAGAGTAGCAATGATGCTGGATTAGAAACAAAGGAAGCAGAAAATCCAAATTCTGATTTTGGAGATGGTGATGGCGTCAATGAATTTGATGATACATATAAAAGAATGAGTGAAAATAATGAAATAATGGAATATTCAGAAAAAACATCTGATATAAATACAGATAAAGATGACGGCAAAAAGAAAATTTCAGATATGACAACAGAAGAATATGAAGATTATATTTTTTCTGATTTTAATGATTCAAAAGACAGTATCCCGGAAAATAATACATCAAACTACAAAAGGAATGTAACTGAATCAGGTGGAGAAAATTTATCAAAAAATGATGAAACTAAAAGAGATATTAAAAATACGGAAAGTGATAAAAATGGGAATGATGATGTTCAAGAGCTAGAGAGTGATCCTTCAAATAGAATGTTGCAAAAAGAGAAATATAATAGTATAATTAAATCAAATAAAGCATTAGAGTTTAAAGAAAAAAAGGAAATGGAAACAATAGAAAAGTTGTATGAAAAAATAATAGAAAATGAACCAAAAGTTACTAAAGAAATAATAGAAATTTCTGAAAAAACAAAAACAAATTTAAAAGGATTAGAATATAGAATAAAAACGAAGGAAAGTTTATTCAGGAAAATAGAAAAAGAGTATCTTGAAGAAAAAGGAATGGTTGACAAAACTACGATTCTTAATAATACGAAAGATGTTTTAAGATATACCTTTATACTTCCTGAAGAAAGTTTTTTAGATGATTATAAAAAAATAAATGAACTAGTATCTTCAAAAGATTACAAAGTGATAAAAGTAGGAAACACTTGGGAAGACGGAGCAGTTTACAAAGGAATAAATACTGCTGTAGAAAAAGGAGATTTAAAAATAGAAATACAATATCATACTTTGGAAAGTTTTGAATTAAAGAATGGAGTTTTACATCCGTTATATGAAGAATATAGAGATGTTAGAACAGAAGAGCCTAGGAAAGAAGAATTAAAAGAAAAAATGATAGATTTAAGTTCAAAAATAAAAAATCCAGAAGGGGTTGAAAAAATATGTTAGAAAGATATTATATAAATGATCTGAAAACTACTCTTATAAAACGAAAAGAAAATAGCGTATATGTCTATAATTTTATAGAAAGAAATTGGAAAAAAAGTGAATATTGGGAAGAAAAAATTCTTTTTGAAGGTGCAGTGGATTGTATAGAAATAAAAAAAAATATAGCGGATAAAATAATCAACGGTGAACAATATGCAATTAATTAAAGCACTGTTTTTATGTATTTTCAAACATTGGAAACAGAAAGATAAGTCAGGGAAAAGATATATCTGGCATCCTATTTATGTTATGTTAAAAGTTAAAGGATATAAAGAAAAAATAGTAGCATTATTACATGATATAGTAGAAGATACCAATGTATCTTTTCAAGATCTAAAAAAGATGAAATTTAGTTCAGATGTTTTAAAATCAGTTTATGTTATTACAAAAAATAAAAATCAAGATTATTTTGAGTATTTAGAAAAGATAAAAAAAAATAAGATAGCAAGGGCAGTAAAGATACAAGATTTGAAGCATAATAGTAATTTAAAAAGATTGAAAAAAATAACTCAAGAAGATTATAAAAGACTAGAAAAATATGAACAAGCCTTAGAATATTTAAATTAACCATAGTTATATTTAAAAATATAACTTATAAGTATAATCAATTTTTATATACTATAAAATTTGATGTTGATAAATAGGAAAATGAATTTATAATATCCATGTTTTTCAATTTTTATAGATTATAATAACAAACAATAATAAATTTTATTTATAATAAAATAGATTTTACCCTAATAAAATGATTATCAGTATTCCTAAAGGATATCAAAAATTATATTATAATTTGAGTGAACAAAAGATGATAAGTATATTTGTTAAACTATATGTTTATAATGAAGCACGTAAGAAAAAAATAAGGATAAGTAATATAGAATTACAATTAATAAAAGAATTAGAGCAATTTGCCTCATGGTCAGGAAAAATATGGTATGCATGGTTTTGGTCTGCAGGAGTACACATACCAAATGCTTCTGCAACTATTCCAGGTTTAATACTTATTAATGCAGAATGGGCAGCTAGAATTGTTTTATATCAAAAAAATCAAAATATGCATGATGCATTTAAGCTTACTGTTTGTCATGAAATGACACATCAAGAAAATGATTTTTCATTTTTTGATTTTTTTACAAAAGATGGAATATTTGTAAATTGGATTAATGAAGTACATGCTGATTTTGGTGGTACAGAAAAAGCTTTTAATGGCGAAAGGAAAAAAGCTATTTACGGTATGAAATATAAACTATCATGTAAGCATAAAAAAGATAGGGATACTAGAAGTCATCCTTCATGGAGTAAACGTATCGAGTATATTTCAAATTATAATTTCGATAACATATTGATTGATAAAATTGCTTTTGATATTGGATGTAAAAATCCAAAATTGATTCTTGCTGTGAAAAATCATTTTGATGAAATTAAACTCAGAAAATAAAATGTTTCACTTTATATATATAAGGAATGAACCTCCTTTAAAACTAAAAATATAATTAAAATTTTTCAAAATCCGGATTGCAAATTTTTAAATAGTATCTTTTCAAAATCCAAAATATATGATATACTAAGAAAGTAAAGTAAGGGAATGTTTTGGTTTCGACAGGATAAAAAGATTATTATTGGCAAGTAAGCGGGAGCTTTAAAATCCAACTTAAAAATAATCGGAAACGATAATTACGCATTAGCTGCCTAAGATAGCGGCTCATCTCTTTTGGGAACGCCATTTTTCCATTAGATGATGTCATTTTTAATGGCTTACTCAAATGTATGATTATGTCATTTGGGGAAATCTTATAATCTCGCCTTTAGACTTTTGTCTGTTTAATATCTAACGGTTAAAGCGTTAAATAGACTAAACTTGTAGAAGATAGTAAGAACTTTTTATTTTGGACACGGGTTCGATTCCCGTCATTTCCACCAAAACAGAAAATAAAAATATAATTATTAAATAACAAGAACGGGTTGAACAACTCGTTTTTTCTTTTTTTAAAAATACTTTATTGAAAAAAACAAAATATTAATATATAATGGATTTATAAAAAGAATTGGAAGCGAAAGGAGAGTGTAATTTTAGGTCAAAGTATTATTTTGAGAATAAAAATTACAATTTATAAATAAAATGAGAAATTATGATGTAATTGTAGTTGGTGCTGGACACGCAGGAATTGAAGCGGCATTGGCATC
>ERZ773067.534-NODE-534-length-22989-cov-13.362649_pt1 | contig 22989 bp, 16 predicted proteins | sample MGYA00580622_ERZ773067 | MGnify/ENA primary metagenome ERZ773067 (study PRJEB29015, sample SAMEA2737998) | human oral metagenome | biome: human oral; feature: human-associated habitat; material: dental | place: China | collected 2113 ...
GTGTTAGGTTTTGGACCTTTAGCGCGCGTGCTACCTTCTGCTGTCATATCAATGTCTTTCCTTATCGAGTCCTAAGACAGTCCTATAGCTCAGTTGGTTAGAGCGCTACACTGATAATGTAGAGGTCGGCAGTTCAACTCTGCCTGGGACTACTTAAGAGACTTTACCTGGGGGATTAGCTCAGCTGGCTAGAGCACCTGCTTTGCACGCAGGGGGTCAACGGTTCGAATCCGTTATTCTCCACTTACTACGAAGAGCCGCTAGTTACTAGGTACGCCTAGTGACTAGCGGCTTTCCTTTTATCCCTACTGCGCGCGGTGGGGCGGCAGGGCATTTTCCCTTAGTTATAGCCGCGCTGTCTTAGGTCTCCGAGCTTGCTTGCCCCTTTCCCTCCTTGTCTTTATATACTGCGCTGGTTTGCCTTATCGGCTTTTCAGGCTTCCCTTAGACCTCTGTGCGGCTTGCCTTGCACATTGCGTTGGGCGAGCTTCCCCTTATGCCTTGCTGCTCGACTATAGCACGTCGGGAGGCAGATTGTAGAGAGCGTGGAGGTGTAGTGGGCAGTGTGTGGAGGCGTCTTGGAAGGCAGCGGGAGGCGATGCAGCAAGGGGTGGCGAAGGGCGCTGCAGCTAGGTGGGCGGCTTATAATTCCGTATCTTTGCTACACACTTGATAATCGCAGGTATTGCTATGCTTATGTCACATCGTATCCCCTCCTTGCTGCTGGCCTTCGGGCTGTTTGTTCTCCTCTCGCTCACGGCCTGCACGGGCTCGGGTGGAGCTAAGGGCGCGGCGGATTCGGCGGCTATGCTCTCCGAGATGCAGTGGGACTCTCTCATCCTCGACCGTACCTATTACGACGACGATGTGCACAAGAAGGGCTCCTCGGTGGATGTCTTCATCAACTACCTCTTCCCTAAGGCCGACAGCACGCTGCAGCGCCTTTTCGGGCGTCTGACCTTCGGGGACGGCTACGACAGCATCCCGCCACAGGAGGCGCTGGAACGCTATGCGCGTGAGGTGCGGGCGGAGTATCTCTTCGCCCCGGACGATAGCATCACGACGTACACGGCCGAGGAGATCGCGGACCTCAAGAGCGAGCTCTCGCTGGTGACCAAGGCCAGCTTTGTAGATGTCCCTCACGGGCTGCTCTCGCTGCAGAAGGAGCTCTATACCTATTCGGCAGGTGCGGCGCATGGGCTCCTCGGCACCTCCTACTACAATATCGACCTCAAGACGCGCACCGTGCTCAGTGAGGGTGACCTCTTCGTCGACGGCTATCAGCCTGAGCTCGCCAAGGTGCTGCAGCGCTGCGCCCTCGCGACCTACGGCTGCAAGACGGTCGAGGAGCTGGAGGAGAAGATCGGTGCCTACCTCACGGACTTTGCTCCGAACGATAACTTCACCCTCTCGCCCGAGGGGCTCATCTATTGCTACAACCCCTACGAGATAGCGCCCTTCGCCGCGGGTACGATCCGTGTGCGCGTCCCCTATGTCGAGCTGGCCAAGCTCCTGCGCCCTGGCTCGCCGCTCGCCGCCTATCTCCCTACGAACTAAGTCCCCCTACCATTCGATGGAGCTTATCCTGAAGTATTTCCCCCAGCTCACTGAGGAGCAGCAGCGCCAGTTCGCTGCTCTGGATGCCCTCTACCGCGACTGGAACGCCAAGATCAACGTCATCTCCCGCAAGGACATCGACGCCCTCTACGAGCATCACATCCTGCACTCGCTGGGCATCGCACAGATGATCCGCTTCAAGCCCGGCACGCGTATCCTCGACTTCGGCACAGGGGGTGGCTTCCCTGGGATCCCGCTGGCGATCCTCTTCCCCGAGTGTGAGTTCCTGCTCGTGGATAGCATAGGCAAGAAGGTCAAGGTCGCCGCAGCGGTCGCCGAGGCCCTTGGGCTGACGAATGTACGCACGCTGCACGGCCGTGGCGAGGACGTCCAGGAGCAGTTTGATTTTGTCGTGAGCCGCGCCGTGATGCAGCTCAGCGAGCTGGTAGGCTTCGTGCGCCGCCTCGTACACCACGAGCAGCGCAACGGGATGCCCAATGGGCTCATCTGCCTCAAGGGCGGCGAGCTGCAGGCCGAGCTGCGCCCCTACAAGCGTATCGTCGAGGTGCAGGAGCTCTATCCGACCTTCAAGGAGGACTTCTTCAAGACCAAGAAGGTCGTCTACCTTCCGCTTTAAGCCCTTTCGGCAGCCCTAGGCGGGCGAAGCCCCCAGCCGAGCGGACAGCGATGCAGCAGCGTCTCTGTCCGCTCGGCTTTTTCTGTGCTTGGGCTCGGCCGCTGTGGCTGCTTGGGCGGAGGCCTCGCTTGGGGCTGGGGGCCCCCTGAGCAGGGGGCTTCGCTTGCCCTTAGCTCGAGGCGCTGCTGAGGACTATCCCTCGGCGTCCTGACTGCTATCCCTCACGGCGCTGACTGCCGTCCCTCGGCTCGCTGATGGATATCCCTCAGCGGCGCCCTCGGCTAAGCCTGCCGCCGAGCCTCCCTCGGGAGGGGACGGCAGCCTAAATAACGGTGCAGTGGGGCCTTCGCACGCCTTGGGCAGGCCCCCTTCCCGAGGGGCGTAGCGGGCAGAGACTGAGGGGAATATATTTCCTTAAATAATTTATTAAGTCTGAGGGGTTAAGATCGCTTTGCTGACGTAGGTATTTTGTCTATCTTAGCCCGGTTTTTTGCCGCGACCTGCCCTTGGCTTCGAGGGGCTGGGAGGGGGACAAGACCGACACGAGCGGCCACTGGGCTCAGCAGTCCGCTCGATGGGTGAGCAGCGCCACGCACTGCGCCTCACCCAGCTCAAGGATTGTACACAAGTGTGTTTAATTTAACTATATGAAGAAAGTACTATTATTCCTCATGAGCCTCGTGCTCTGTGTGGCTACAGCAGCTGCCCAGGGTCGAGGTGTGAGCGGTACCGTCACGGATGCCGCCGATCATGAGCCCCTGATCGGTGCGACAGTGACCGTAAAGGGAGCGTCGGGACAGGGTGCTGTGACCGACATCAACGGTAAGTTCACCCTCAAGGGCGTGAAGGCTGGGGCTACCCTCGTGGTCAGCTACATCGGCTACACGACCAAGGAGGTCGCCGTAGGCAAGCAGACGGAGCTCCAGATCGAGCTCGCCTCGGCAGACAAGCAGATCGATGCCGTGGTCGTCACCGCCCTCGGGATCAAGCGCTCACAGAAGGCGCTGAGCTATAATGTCCAGGAGGTCAAGGGCGAGAGCCTGACGGCCGTCAAGGACGCCAACTTCATGAACAGCCTCGCCGGTAAGGTCGCTGGGGTCAATATCAATAGCTCGGCAGCCGGCGTCGGTGGTGCTACGCGTGTCGTCATGCGTGGGATCAAGTCCATCAGCGCCAATAATAACGCCCTCTACGTCATCGACGGGGTACCCATCTTCAACGTCAATAACGGGGCTACCTCGGGCGAATACTCCAGCCAGCCTAGCGGTGAAGGTATCTCGGACATCAACCCCGATGATATCGAGAGCATGAGCGTCCTCTCGGGGCCTGCCGCTGCTGCCCTCTACGGCTCCAGTGCCGCACAAGGGGTCATCCTCATCACCACCAAGAAGGGTAAGGAGGGCAAGGTCAAGCTCGAGTTCTCCAACAGCACGACCTTCTCCGATCCCTTCATCATGCCCCGCTTCCAGAGCGAGTATGGCAATGTCCCAGGCTCCTTCCGCAGCTGGGGTGCTAAGGGCGCAGCGCTGAACTACGATCCGAAGCACTTCTTCAACACCGGGACCAACGTCATCAACTCGGTAGCCCTCACCACGGGTACGGACAAGAATCAGACCTACCTCTCGGCAGCGACGACCAACTCCGCTGGGATCCTGCCCAACAACCACTACAACCGCTACAACTTCACCTTCCGTAACTCCACCAAGTTCCTTGGCGATAAGCTCCACCTCGACCTCGGGGCGCAGTACATCATCCAGAATCAGAAGAACATGGTGGCACAGGGCTACTACTACAACCCGCTGCCCGCACTCTACCTCTACCCCCGTGGGGAGAGCTTCGACGAGGTGCGTCAGTATGAGATCTTCGACGAGGCGCGCAACATCAGCGTACAGAACTGGCGCTGGGGTAACGGCGGTATCGACATGGAGAACCCCTACTGGCAGATGTATGGCAAGAACCGCCAGCAGGGCCGCGAGCGCTATATGCTCAATGGTAGCCTCAAGTGGAAGGTCACCGACTGGCTCGACCTGACGGGACGTATCCGTATCGACAACTCCGTGGTCAATAGCACGGACAAGTTCCGCGCTGGTACCGATACCTATTGGACGGGCGGTAGTCTCAAGGGGAGCTATGGCGAGAGCCGCTCCGAGGAGAAGCAGATGTACGCCGATGCTATGGCCAACATCAACAAGACCTTCGGTGACGACTACAGCCTCACGGCCAATATCGGGGGTAGCCTCTCCAACACCTCCTACAAGTCCCTGGGCTACGGCGGTCCTCTGGCCGATGTGCCCAATGGCTTCAACGTCTACAACATCGACCGCAACCTCGGCTCTCCGAGCGCAGGCGGCTGGCGCGAGCGCTCGCTGGCGACCTTCGGGAGCGCCGAGCTGGGCTACAAGCGCTACCTCTTCCTCACCGTCACGGCGCGTAATGAGTGGTCCTCTACGCTGGCGGGCACGGAGCAGCTCTCCTACTTCTTCCCCTCGATCGGGCTCTCGGGTGTGATCTCCGATATGGTGAAGCTCCCTGAGTTCGTCAGCTACCTCAAGGCCCGTGTATCCTACGCGGACGTGGGCTCGCCGCTGCCACGCAACCTCACGCAGCCTCGCTACACCTGGGACTCGAAGTCGCGTACCTGGGTAGCCCCCACCTACCGTCCCCTCGGGAAGCTCTATCCCGAGAAGACCTCCTCGTGGGAAGCGGGTCTGAACATGCGCTTCCTGCGCAACGCCCTCTCGCTGGACGTCACCTGGTACCTGTCGGATACGAAGAATCAGACCTTCAACATCACGACCTCGCCCGCCAGTGGCTACTCCTCGATGTACGTGCAGTCGGGTAATGTGCGCAACTACGGTATGGAGTTCGCCCTCGGCTATCGTCAGGAGTTCGGCAAGCTGAACTGGGAGACCAACGTCACCTACAGCTTCAACCGCAACCGCATCGTCGAGCTGCTGGACAACTACTACGACCCCGTCACCAAGGAGACCTACAGCCTGCCCTTCCTCAACATGGGCAACGTGCGCCTCGTGAAGGACGGCTCTATGGGAGACCTCTACACCTCGCGAGACTTCCAGCGCGATGAGAACGGCAATATCTGGGTAGACCCCTCCTCCAACAATGTCAAGGCGACCAACCTCGAGACGCCCCGCAAGATCGGTAGCGTACTGCCTGATGGCAACCTCGGCTGGCGCAATGCCTTCTCCTGGCAGGGGATCAACCTCACGGCGCTCTTCGCAGCTCGCTTCGGCGGTCAGGTGACCTCGATGACGCAGATGATGATGGATGCCTACGGCGTATCGCAGGCTTCGGCTGATGCACGCAACGCAGGCGGTATCCGTGTGAATAAGGGTATGGTCGATGCAGAGGGCTACTACAACGAAGTGGCTGGCCGCAACGGGATCCTCCAGGAGTATATCTACGATGCGACCAACGTACGCCTGCAGGAGCTCTCGCTGGGCTACACGCTGCCCAAGAAGTGGCTCGCCAACAAGGCACGCCTCACGGCCTCCCTCGTCGGGCGCAACCTCTGGATGATCTACAATAAGGCTCCCTTCGACCCCGAGGCAACGGCCTCCACGGGTACCTACAATCAGGGCTCGGACATCTTCATGATGCCCTCGCTGCGTAGCTTCGGCTTCAGCCTCCGACTGGAGTTCTAGTATCCCTTCCTAAGACTACTACAAGCAATGAATATATCCAAGAAGATCCTGCTCTCCACGCTCGTCGTGGCTGGCTCGGTCGCCAGCTGTACCAGTGGCTTCGATGAGATCAACGAGCCGCAGAATAGCTTCACCAAGGAGCAGCTCCGTGGGGACAACTACGAGATCGCAGCCTCCTTCCCCCAGCTGCAGCAGCTCATCGTGCCCGCGGCTAGCTCGGGCTACTTCCAGCACTTCAGCCTCGCTGGGGATACCTGGGGCCGCTTCCTGATGAGCAATACGAAGTGGAACAACAACCTCTCGGTCTTCCGCTACATGCACGAGGGCTGGATCAATACGCCCTTCGATATCCTGACGAACTTCTACCCCGAGTTCCGTAAGATTAAGGAGGGTACTCAGGGTCGTGGCATCAGCTACGCCTGGGCGCTGATCAACCGCGTGGGGCTGATGCACCGCCTCACCGACCTCTACGGCCCCATCCCCTACACGCAGATCGAGGGCGGTAACCTGCACGTGCCCTACGACTCGCAGGAGGCTGTCTACAAGGCGATGCTCGCCGACCTCAACACCGCTATCACTGAGATCACGAGCTACCTGACGGTCAATCCCACGGCCATCCTCATGAAGGATCAGGACCTGGTCTACCAGGGTGACTTCCGCAAGTGGGTGCGCTTCGCCAACTCGCTCAAGCTGCGTATCGCCATGCGTATGCGCTACGCCGACCCCGCTACGGCACGCAAGGCTGCTGAGGAGGCCGTCAGCCAGACCTACGGCGTCATCACGGAGAACGGCGACAACGCTATCCTCCATCAGAAGGGGCAGAGCATGCTCTGGCTCATCACGCAGGGTTGGAACGATGCCCGCGTAGCGGCCGACCTCACCAGCTACATGAATGGCTACAGCGACCCCCGTCGTGCCTTCTACTTCACGGCCTCGACCTTCCCCGGTGGCGGCTACGAAGGCATCCGCTCGGGCTCCACGCAGGACGGTGCTGAGTACACCAAGTACTCCAATGTCCTGGTCGGCAACAACGACCCCACGATCCTGATGACGGCCAGCGAAGTGGCCTTCCTCAAGGCAGAGGCGGCGCTGATCGGCTGGAACATGGGTGCGGCTACGGCTCAGAGCCTCTATGAGGATGGGATCAAGCTGTCCTTCGCTCAGTGGGGTGTGAGCTCGGCTGCGAGCTACCTGGCGAGCACCGCTATGCCTGCTGCCTACACCGATCCCTCAGGCAAGTACAGCACGCCTGCCGTCAGCTCCATCACTCCCCGCTGGGACTCTGGTGCCAGCACGGAGGAGAACCTCGAGCGTATCATCACGCAGAAGTGGATCGCCCTCTGGCCCCTGGGCTTCGAGGCCTGGTGCGAGCACCGTCGTACGGGCTATCCTAAGTTCTTCCCGCTGGTGGGCACCGTTGAGTCGGCCTACGCCAATATGGACGTGGCCAACCGCATGCCCTTCTCGCGCAAGGAGTACGATGTCAATGGCGCCAACATCCAGGCGGCTGTCGGCCTGCTCGGCGGCCCCGATAACTTCGCCACGAAGATGTGGTGGCAGAAGAAGAACTAAGGCCGCCCTATACTATCCATGGTAAAGAATAAGCATATGAAGAATATCAAGCGCTGGGCACTGGCTGCTGGTGCTGTCGTCGCCCTTGGAGCAAGCTCTTGCTCCAAGTGGACGGAGCCCACGCAGTACAAGCCCACAGATCTAAGTGGCAATACGACGACGGAGGACTACTACGCCAACCTCCGCGCCTGGAAGGCGACGGGCGCACCTACGGGCTTCGGCTGGTTCGCTGGCTGGACGGGTGAGGGCGCCTCGATGAAGACGCAGCTGATGGGGCTCCCCGATAGCCTCGGCCTCGTCTCGCTCTGGGGGGACTGGAAGAACATGAACGACCTCAAGCGCGCCGACCTCAAGGCCGTGCAGACGCTCAAGGGGACCAAGGTCATCGCTGGCTTCATCATCGACAACGTCGGGGTACAGATGACGCCTGCCGGCCAAGACGCTGCCAAGTACTGGGGCTGGGAGGACGGCACGAGCCCCGAGGCACTCGCTAAGCAGAAGGCTGCCATACAGAAGTACGCCAACGCCATCTGTGACCTCATCGACTCCCTAGGTCTCGATGGCTTTGACTTCGACTTCGAGCCCAGCTACGGCCACAGCGGGAACATCTCCTTCAACTACAATGCGAACTACAGCACGGCAGGTAAGAAGATCAAGGCTGACAACATGAAGGCCTTCATCGAGACCCTCGGCAAGCGCCTCGGCCCCCAGTCGGGCACGGGTCGTATCCTGACGGTCAACGGTGAGCCTCAGAGCATGGTGCCTGAGCTGGGCAAGTACTTCGACTACTTCATCGTCCAGGCCTACGACAGCAGCGGCGACGCTGACCTGGATCGCCGCTTCCAGTCCACGGTGCGCAACTACGCTGGGCACCTCCCTGCAGCCGAAGTGGCACGTAAGTACCTCGTCACCGAGAACTACGAGAAGTACGCCTCTACGGGTGGCGCTCCCAACTACCGCGACCGCTATGGCAACACCATGGCTAGCGTCGAGGGTATGGCGCGCTGGATGCCCATCGTCGACGGCAAGGTGCTGCAGAAGGCCGGTGTCGGTACCTATCACATGGAGTACGAGTACACTGTCTCGGGTCAGCCAGGGACCTATCCCGCCCTGCGCCGCGCCATCCGCATCATGAACCCTCCCGTCAAGTAATCACAGGCTAAGCAATGAACAAGATGAATAAGACGATCCTATCCGTCTGCGGCCTAGCGCTGGCGCTGGCAGCCTTCTCGAGCTGCTCCAATGCCGACTACAAGCCCCTGGACAACTCCGTCTATATCCACGGTGCCGCGGCTGACCCGCTGCGCACCCTTACCATCGGCGACAATGAGGTCTCGACCGAGCTCCTCATCCGTACCGCTGCTCCCGTGACTCAGCCCGTCAAGGTGCAGCTGTCGGTGGACAAGGCGGCCCTCGAGGCCTACAACAAGCGCTACGATGCTAGCTACGAGCTGCTGCCCGCAGAGTTCTATACGCTCTCGGCTACGGAGCTGACCATCGAGCCAGGACGTGTATCCGCCCCCGCGCTCACGGTCAAGATCAAGCCCTTCAGCGCCGAGCTGCAGAAGAGCGGTAAGAAGTACGCCGTCCCCGTCTATATCTCTAGCGTGACGGGTGCCGACTTCGCTCCTCAGGCTGCCGAGCGTACCTTCGTCGTGGCCTGCGACCAGGTCATCAAGACCAAGGCGATCAAGCTGGAGCAGACCCAGGGCATGCGCGTCATGCGCCCCGAGGGCATCCAGACCAACACCTGGACGGTGGAGATGCGCATCAAGAGTGACGACATCCGCCAGCGCTACAACAACCAGTCCTTCCTCGGCTTCGGCTCGGGGATCCCTGGCGGAGGTGAGGGCTCAGGCTTCATCTTCGGTCGCTGGGAGGGTGATGCCCTGCAGTTCAAGATCAACGGCCACGACGGGATCAACGCTACCGTCAAGCCCGAGAGCAACAAGTGGTACCACGTGGCCATCGTCTGCGACGCTGGTACGGTACGCCTCTACGTCAATGGGCAGCCCAGTGGGGAGTTCCAGAACGCCAAGTTCGCCATCAAGGCGCAGTACAAGGAGTTCTCCCTGGCCTACCCCCGCTCTGCCACGCACCCCTACCGCCGCTCCAACTACTACATGAGCGAGGTACGCTTCTGGAACGTCGCCCGTACGGCCAGCCAGATCCGTCAGAATCGCTACGCCGTAGACCCCAAGACGCCTGGTCTCATGGCCTACTGGAAGCTGGACGACGGCGCGGGTACGAGCTTCAAGGAGTACACGGGTAAGACGCCCGCCCTCGAGCTCTATTCGTCTAACCAGAACCTGACCTCGCACTGGGTGGATATCCGCTCCGATCAGGACTAAGCTAGCTGACAAGAATGAACAAGTATATCAAGCACTGGTCTGTGGCTGCGTGTGCAGCCTTGACCCTCACGGCAGCCTTCTCCTCCTGCTCCAAGGACAGCGAGTCGGTCGAGGAGCTCATGGAGCGCAACTACCCCGCCCGCGTCTATCTGCAGGGCGACCGCTACTCCGCCCCTGCACTGACCTATACGCTCAAGCATAGCTCCGATGGTATCGAGGGCGAGCTGGGTGGATCGGTCACGGTACGTCTGACGCGCCCTCAGGCGCAGGACGTCGTCGTCACGCTCAAGTCTACCCTCGATAAGGCTGAGCTCAAGGACGCGCTCAAGGTAAGCGCCACCGAGGCTACGGTCAAGGCGGGGAAGATCACCAGCGAGCCCATCACCTTCACCATCGACAAGTCCAAGCTCGAGACGAAGGCCGAGAGCCAGACCTTCAAGGTCAGCTTCTCTATTGATGCGGTCAAGAGCGCACCTGCAGGGCTGCAGCTCTCCAGCAATCAGAACCTCTATGCGGTGACCTTCCACAAGCGTAAGCAGAGTGAGGATGCCCTCATCGCCAACTATACGGGCAATGTCGGCTACCTCGACTACGACACCGATGGCGATACGCGTGCGACGAAGTGGAAGCTCATCGACGTCACGCCTGGTATCCAGGGCGCCAATAACCCCACCGTCCTCTTCGACGGCCAGAGCAGCGACCTGGCAGCCGACCAGCCCCCCATCAGCTTCACGATCGACTTCGGTCGTGTCGTGTCCAAGCTCCGAGGGGTCTACCTCGAGTACTGGAGTGGCTCCTACATGCCCGTAGGCTTCCGCCTCGAGTGCTCGGCGGACGGCAAGGCCTGGACGGAGCTGGGTGAGCTCACCCTCGGGGATGAGAAGACGACGAGCGCAGGCTTCCTCATCGACCTCAGCACGATCTACTTCCGCAAGGCCTACGCTGCACGCTACCTCCGCTATACGAGTACTGCAGCCTCCTACGACCCGTCCGGTCGTGGCTCGATCTCGGAGGTCTACGCGATCGTAGATAACGAGTAGTAAAGCAAGCGCGCCCCGAGTGTCCGCCGGACCTTGGGGCGCTGCCTTCTCTAGCCTCACCGCTCGTGAGGCTCTTCCTATAGACAGCGCCCCCGAGTAGCACGTGCTACTCGGGGGCGCTGCTCTTTTGCTGTGGGGGAGGGGAGGCTTAGTCCTCGTTGATCATGCTGAAGAGCTCTTCGGCTGCCAGGCGAGGCCCGTCCTTGGTCTGACCCTCGATCGCCAGCGAGGTGTGCATCTCACCGACCTTGACGCCACGCTCGAAGAGGACGCCGAAGTACTGGCGCACCAGCTGCTCGGCCAGAGGACGCTCCTGCACGGGGCCGAAGGGGTTAGCGAAGTAGGAGGTCACCAGACCCTGCTCCGTCGTCGTACCCTTAGCCTTGCGCGCCCCTGCCTCGAAGGTCTTGATCGCCTCGTCGATGTTGTCGAAGAGGGCTATCTTCTGCTCGGCCTCAGCGTAGTTGTTGGCGTAGAGGAAGTAGTCCACGGGGAAGCCCTTAGAGATCAGCTCGTAGGTCGAGATGGGGATGGTGACGCGGGCGTTGACCTTGTCGGGGTTGGTGTAGATCCCGCGGTCGAGCTGGCTGAAGGCGTAGGTGGGGTCGAGGTCGTCGGTACGGACGAAGGCCCCGATCTCGGTCCCGTAGGCCTTGAGCTGCCCATCAGCATCGAGCGAGAGGTAGCCCATGTCGTCGAAGATGACACGCATGTGGCGGATATACTTCTCGTTGAGCGTGCGGAAGGCCTCGAGGCTCTCGCTCTTCCCAGCACCGCTGTCTCCCATGATGATGATATTGGCCTCACGCCCATTCTTGAGGATGATGTTGACCATAGCGCCGTGGATAGGCAGCTTGCCACGCTCCATCTGCTTGATGTTGTGCAGGGTCAGCAGCATCTTCTTCATGTAGCCGAAGTAGTCGATATCGTCGCAGTAGTTGGCATAGCCCACGAGGATGTCGTTCTTCTTATCCTTGTAGTAGAAGGTGCGCTTCTCATCGTGGCCGTCGGGGTAACCGAAGATGTAGATCATGTCGGGCTTCTTCCCTACGTACTCGTCCTGCTTGGCGAGCTCGAAGAGGTTGGCCAGTCCGAGCCCGTGGCACATGAAGTCCTTGTGGAAGTAGACGAAGGCCAGCAGGTCGCCGACCTTAGCGGGGAAGAGGAACCAGTCGTCCTCGTTGAGGATCATGCCGGCTACGGGGTTGAGCGTCTGCTCTCTGAAGATCCCGTCACGCGTATTCTTCTTGGTGTAGGATACGTAGGGCGGGTTGATGAGGACGGAGTTGATGAAGGGGATCCCGGTGAGGCCCTTGTACTCGAGGGGACTGTTCCAGGTGACGTCATTGAGGATGAGCCCCGCGTTGGCGCCCGCCGTCGTCTGGCGGTAGACCTGGCTAGCAAAGCCGTTGGCTACCTCCTTGGTGCGGCGGTAGATGGACAGGATCAGTTCGTTGAAGAGCTCGTAGGCCTGGACGAAGCGGACGTTCTGCACGCCATCGCCCTGACGCTGGTTGTGGACGACGACGATGCGCTCCATGCGGCGCCAGTAGTGGTAGAGGAGCTCGATGACCTCGAGGAAGAGGTCGCGGTCCTGGAAGAAGGGAGCGTACTTGTTGTTGACCTCTAGGAGCTCCTCGACGCTGCACACGCTGAGCAGGCGGATGACCTCCATGAAGGAGCGGATGAGCTGGTCATCGCTCTCGAAGCCCTTGCTGAAGGCTTCGAAGATAACGGGGTTGTCCTTCTTGAGATAGTAGATAAAGGACTCGACTACGCGGCCATAGGCGTAGCTGGTCAGGATCTTGCGGCGGTTGTCGCAGTACTTCGAGGTGAAGTTGATGATGGCGCGACCTCGGCTAAGGGTGAATTCCTGTAACATTGCTAACGGTTGGTTTAATAGGTGACGACAAAGGTGTCCTTACCTCTGCAAATGTAAGCCAAACTTTACGAATAAGGAAATTTATCCGCTTTTTCCTTGCACACAAGCGCTCCGAGTGTGCATCTCGAGGCTGCTCCCCCGCGGCTCGGAGCGCCCTTCTCCCTCGCCCCTCCGCATCCTTCCCCTGCAGCTCCCAGCACCCCTCCTCCTCGCCTCGCCGCACCCTTCCCCTGCTGCGCCCTCTCGCTGTAGCCTCAGCGCGTGCTCCCTCATCCCGCGCAGCGCTCCCCTAGGCCTGTGCCCGCAGCCCAAGCCTTTTACCGCTTCCCTAAACGCTATCCCCCGCCTCCCTGAGGGATATCCATCAAGGCGCTGAGGGATATCCCTCACACCCCTTGACTGATACCCTTCAGCGCGCTGACGGATATCCCTCAGCCGCGCCCCGCCTTAGCCTGCAGCGTTCGCCTCCCTTGTGGAGGGCTTAGCTTATCCCTCGTAGTGTGCTCTCTGCGAGCTGGTAGGGGCTTGAGGACGAGCTGCTTCGCGCGCTTTTTAGAGGAGCGACCTGCCGCCTTCACTTCTCCTCGGAGACAGTGCTCCCGAGCGCGTCTGCGCTCCCTCGGTGCCAAGTGGCGGATAAGTCGTATTTTTGTTAAGTATATGAGAGATTTCATTATAACCGAAGCCAAGAGCGAGGAGGCTGTCCTCGTCGGCCTAATCACTCGCCAGCAGAGCGAGGCCCAGTCGAGGGAGTACCTCGATGAGCTGGACTTCCTCTCCCGCACCGCCGGCGTGCACCCTGTCCAGCGCTTCACCCAGCGCATCGACCAGGCGCACCCCGTCACCTTCGTCGGCAAGGGGAAGCTCGAGGAGATCCGCCTCTACGTCGAGGAGCAGGAGATCGGGCTGGTGATCTTCGACGACGAGCTCACGCCCAAGCAGCTCCGCAATATAGAGGCCGCCCTCAAGGTCAAGATCCTCGACCGCACGAGCCTCATCCTCGATATCTTCGCCGCCCGCGCTACCACGGCCTACGCCAAGACGCAGGTCGAGCTCGCCCAGTACCGCTATATGCTGCCCCGATTGACGCGCCTATGGACGCACCTCGAGCGCCAGCGCGGAGGGGTAGGGATGCGCGGCCCTGGGGAGACCCAGCTGGAGACCGACAAGCGTCTCATTCAGGACCGCATCGCGCACCTCAAGGAGGAGCTCAAGGTCATCGACCGCCAGATGTCCATGCAGCGCAAGAACCGCGGCAAGCTGGTGCGCGTCGCCCTCGTGGGCTATACCAACGTGGGCAAGTCCACGCTGATGAACGTCCTGAGCAAGAGCGAAGTCTTCGCCGAGAATAAGCTCTTTGCCACGCTCGATACGACGGTGCGCAAGGTCATCGTCCACAACCTCCCCTTCCTGCTGAGCGATACGGTGGGCTTCATCCGCAAGCTCCCCACCGAGCTCATCGAGTCCTTCAAGAGTACGCTCGACGAGGTGCGTGAGGCCGATCTGCTGCTGCACGTCGTGGATATAGCGCACCCCAACTTCGAGGAGCACATCCAGGTCGTCTCTACGACGCTCAGCGAGATCATGGCCGGGGAGCAGAAGCCCGTCATCCTCGTATTCAATAAGATCGATGCCTTCACCTACGAGGAGAAGCAGGCCGATGACCTCAGCGAGCGTACGCAGCGCAATGTCAGCCGCGCCGAGCTCGAGGCAAGCTGGATGGCTCAGCTCGGCGAGTCGGGCTGCGTCTTCATCTCCGCCCGTACGGGGGAGGGCATCGAGCAGCTCAAGCAGCGCCTCTACGACAGCGTCAAGGAGATCCACGTGCAGCGCTTCCCCTACAACGACTTCCTCTTCCAGGACTACAGTGCCGAGACCGAGGAGCTAGCCGCAGAGGATCATGCCTAGCCGCTACTCCCCCAGTCCCCGTCCCTGCCTCTATGGCGGGGAGTACCAGGGCGCACGCCGCGGGGTGCTGCTGCTCAATCTCGGTAGCCCCGACAGCCCCGCCGTAGAGGATGTCCACCGCTATCTCGATGAGTTCCTCATGGATAGGCGCGTCATCGGGCTCACGCAGTGGGTGCGCTACCTGCTGGTCAAGAAGATGATCGTCCCGCACCGCGCGCCGCGCTCGGCCGAGAGCTACGCCACCATCTGGGATGAGCGTGCCCAGAACTTCCCCCTCATCACCCACAGCGCTGCCATCGCCGAGCAGCTCAGCGCCCTCAGGCACGAGCCCGTGGCCCTCGGTATGCGCTACGGCAGCCCGACGACGGGCGAGGCGCTCGAGGCCCTGGCCTCTATGCCCGCCCTCGAGGAGCTGGTCATCGCGCCGCTCTATCCCCACTACGCCCGCAGTAGCTACGAGACGGCGGTGGCCTATGCCCTCTCCGAGCTGCGCCGCCTTGACCTCGGGCATCTGAGGGTGAGGCTGCTGGCGCCCTTCTACGCCGACGAGCGCTACCGCCAGGCCCTTGCCGCGAGCGTGCGGCCGTATCTAGAGGAGCCCTTCGATCGGCTCATCGTCTCCATGCACGGCATACCCACCTCGCACATCCCCAAGGCCTGCCGCCACGACAACGGCGTCGTCGGGGGCTGTGCCTCCCGCCGCTCCTGGCACGAGCGCTGGGGCGAGGAGGACTGCTATCGCCTGCAGTGCGAGGAGACCAAGGACTACCTCTGCCGCGACCTGGGGCTAGCCCCCGAGCAGGTGGAGCTGGTCTATCAGTCGCGCCTCGGCATCCATGAGTGGATGCGCCCCTATATGAGTGAGCGCATCCATCAGCTCGTGCCCGAGGGGGTGAAGCGTGTGGTGGTGGTCTGCCCAGGCTTCGTCTGTGACTGCCTGGAGACGGTGCAGGAGATCGATGATTACTACCACGGCATCTTCGAGCGGGAGGGTGGTGAGCGCTTCAGCTACGTACCCTGCCTCAATAGCAGTCCCGCCTTCATCCAGAGCCTCAGCGAGCTCGTGGAGTCGACGCTGGCCGATCCCGCTGCCCTGCTGAGCGAGGAGAACAAACGTAAGTACAAACACTAATGTATAGCGATACACCTATGAAGAAACTAAGCCTCCTGGCGCTCAGTGCCGCGCTCTCCGCGGCGAGCCTCAGCGCCCAGACACCCGCCCCTGTGGGGCCCGTGCCCACCAAGGCGCAGCTCGCCTGGCAAGAGCTGGAGACCTATGCCTTCGTCCACTTCGGGCTCAACACCTTCAACGACCTCGAGTGGGGCTACGGCGACACGCCCAGCAGTACCTTCGCCCCCGAGCTCCTCGACGTCGAGCAGTGGGTGCGCACCTTCAAGCGCGCCGGCATGAAGGGCGTCATCCTCACGGCCAAGCACCACGATGGCTTCTGCCTCTGGCCCACCAAGACGACGGACTACTCCGTCAAGAACTCCCCTTGGAAGGGAGGCAAGGGCGACCTCGTCGGCGATCTGAGCCGCGCGTGTAAGAAGTATGGGCTGAAGTTCGGCCTCTACCTCTCGCCCTGGGACCGTAATAATGCGGGCTACGGCAAGGAGGCCTATCAGAAGATCTACCACGAGCAGATCCGCGAGCTCTCCACGCAGTACGGCCAGCTCTTTGAGTTCTGGTTCGACGGCGCCAACGGCGGTACGGGCTACTACGGCGGTGCTCGCGAGGCACGCCAGATCGACCCCAAGAGCTACTACGGCTACCACGTGGCGGCCGAGATCCTCTACCGCAACAACCCCGAGATGATGATCTTCGGCGGTACCGAGCCCACGATCCGCTGGATCGGCAACGAGCGTGGCTGGGCTGGGCAGACCAACTGGGCGATGTACGACTATAGTAAGGAGAAGCACCACACCGAGGCTCAGTGGGGTATGCGCGATGCCAAGCAGTGGCTCCCTGGGGAGGTAGACGTGAGCGTGCGCCCAGGATGGTTCTACCACGCCCGTGAGGACCAGCAGGTACGCTCCGTAGCCAACCTCGTCAACCTCTACTACCAGAGCGTCGGGCGCAATGCCAACCTGCTGCTCAACTTCCCCATCGACCTCCGCGGCAAGGTCCCTGCGCAGGACTCGACCAATATCGTGGCTTGGTACGACCACCTCAAGGCGGGCTTCCGTCACAACCTCCTCAGCTCCGCCTCCGTCCAGGCCTCGAGCCAGCGCACGGGTAAGGCCTTCGCTCCACAGCAGCTCCTGGACGGTCAGACCAAGACCTACTGGGCGGCTGCCGAAGGCTCGGGCGAGGTGAGCCTCACCTTCACCCTGCCGCGCGCCACGCAGATCAATAACCTCATGCTGCAGGAGCCCATCGCTCTGGGGCAGCGTGTGGCGCGCTTCCGCGTCGAGACGGCAGGCGCCGATGGCAGCTTCCGCCCCATCGACACGCAGGACTCGCTGACGACCATAGGCTACAAGCGCCTGCTGCGCTTCCGTCCCGTAGAGACCAAGCAGCTGCGTGTGACGGTACTGGAGTCGCGTGGCCCCGTGCTGCTCTCCGAGGTCGCTGCCTATCTCGTGCCCGAGGTGCTGGAAGCGCCGAGCGTACGCCGCGACAGCCGCGACAGCCTCTACCTGACGAGCCTCAGCCGTGATGCCAAGCTCGAGTACGCCCTTCTCACGGGCGGCAAGCAGGGCCCCTGGCAGACCTATACGCGTCCCGTCTACCTGCCCGGCGACCATGTCGAGCTCGTGGCGCGCGTCTCTACAGAGGTGAATAAGGACAAGCCAGAGCTGCGCTACCGCTTGGGCTACTCGGCGAGCCAATTCGTCACGCCCGGGCTCAGCCCCGCGCAGCACCTCGCCCTCTTCGATGGCTCGGGACGCACGGAGACGCGTCTCGGGAAGGGTGTCCGCTCGCTGGCGATCGAGTTCCCTGAGGCTCGTCCGCTCACACGCTTCGTCTACACGCCCTCCCAGCAGCGCGATGCGCAGGGGCACATCCAGGGCTATGAGCTCTACGTCGATGGCAAGCGCGTAGCGGCGGGAGAGTTCGCCAACATCCGCAACAACCCTATCCCCGTCGCTGTGGATTTCCCCGCGGGGACGAAGGGACAAACGCTGCGCCTAGTGGTCACCAAGCTGGTAGGCGACGTCGAGCAGGTCAATATCGGTGACCTGGCCGTCGAGTAGGCCTTAGCCTAAGACTCCTCCTAATGCACGTGCAGCACAGCCCTCGGGGCCTCCAGCCTCGGCGCTGTGCTGCACGCAGCTTTATCCATGATAGATCCAATAGCTATGCCTTTCCCTAAGCTCAGCACTGCCCCACGCGAGGAGCAGCGTCCCGTGCGTGTCCTCTTCGTCTGCCTCGGCAATATCTGCCGCAGCCCCTCGGCCGAGGGCGTCTTCCGCCACTACGTCACCGAGCAGGGTGCTGCAGAGGACTACGAGATTGACTCCGCAGGGCTCATCGCCGTCCACGAGGGCGAGCTGCCCGATGGACGCATGCGTGCGCACGCTGCCCGCCGTGGCTACACGCTGGACTCGCGCTCGCGTCCCATCAGCTACGAGGACTTCTTCCACTACGACTACATCATCGGGATGGACGAGCCGAATAGGGAGCGCCTCCTAGCCCTGGCGCCGACGGCCGAGCTGCAGGAGAAGGTCTCCCTGCTGCCCGAGTGGTCGGAGCGCCCCGCCCGCGACCACGTGCCCGACCCCTACTACGGCGGCGCCGAGGGCTTCGAGCACGTCCTGGACCTCCTCGAGGCCATCCTCCCCGACCTCTACCAGCATACCCACTGCCGCTAGCTGGCCCTATTCTGAGAATGCCAGGGGGCGCTGCGATCAGTCGATCGCAGTGCCCCCTGGCATTTGTTTATAGGTATATAGTGTGCCCGTGCTAAGGCAGCAGCAGCGAGCTGTCGCCGTAGCTGAGGAAGCGGAAGTCGTGGCTGAGGGCGTAGTCGTAGATGCGCCGCCAGTCCTCGCCGACGAGCGCCGCGATCAGCAGCAGCAGCGTGCTGTGCGGCTGGTGGAAGTTCGTCACCATCCCGCGGATCAGCTGGTAGCGGTAGCTTGGGGCGATGATGATGCTGGTGGGGAAGACCAGCTGCTCCTCGCCGTGGGCCTCCAGCCAAGCGATGAGGCTCGAGAGGGCCTCCTCGGGGCTCAGTGGATAGCCCACCTCGTAGGGCTGCCACTGGCCGACGTGCAGCGCCTCGGCAGGTGTCTCGGGGGCTGCGTGCAGCTGTACGCCGAGGTGGTAGAGGCTCTCCAGTGTGCGCACCGAGGTCGTCCCCACGGCGATGATGCGCCCGAGGGCGGCGCGCAGCGTCTCGAGGGTGGCGCGGCTGACGCTGATCAGCTCGGCGTGCATCTCGTGGTCGCCGATCTGCTCGGCCTTGACGGGGCGGAAGGTGCCCGCACCTACGTGCAGCGTCACATCCACGACCTGCGTCCCGCGTGCCTCTAGGGCGGCGAAGACCTCGGGGGTGAAGTGCAGCCCTGCCGTCGGAGCGGCTACCGAGCCCTCATGTGCGGCGTAGACCGTCTGGTAGGTCTTGAGGTCGCGCTCCTCGGTGGCGCGGTTGAGGTAGGGTGGGATAGGGAGGATGCCGAGGAGCTCCAGCAGTTCGCCGAAGCTGTAGGCCTCTTCGTCCCAGTCGAAGTGTACCTCCGTCTCGGTGATGCGGCTAGCGCGTAGCGTCACGGGGCCCTTGGCTCCCTCGAGGCTCGCGGTGACGGAGCTGCCGAGCTTGAAGCGCTTGGCATTGCCTATCATGCAGTGCCAGCTGCAGCCCGTCGTCGAGCCCAGCGCGCGCTCGTAGCTCGTCGGCGCCGAGGGGTCAAGGCAGAAGATCTCGATGCGCGCCCCGGAGTCCTTGGCGAAGACCAGGCGGGCACGGATGACCTTCGAGTCATTGCGTACCAGCACCGTGCCCTCGGGCAGCTCGCCCGGGAGGTCGTAGAAGTGGCGCTCGGCGAGGTCGCCGCCGCGCCAGATGAGGAGGCGCGACTGGCTGCGCTCCTCGAGGGGATACTTGGCGATGCGCTCTTCGGGGAGCTCGTAGTCGTATGAGGCTATTGCGATGTCTTGGGGTCTGATGTCCTGCGTCATACCTGCAAAGATATAATGAACTATCTTTGCGCCCGTACTATTCCTATAGAGACAAGGCGCCACAAGGCGCTGAGCTCCCCCCAGAGGAGGGGGCAAGGGATAGCCAGGTATCATCTCAAGCCTACATTATATATATGGGAATCATCGTCATCATCGCCGCCCTCGTCCTGCTGGGGGCCGCCGCCGCCATCGTCAGCAGCCTGCAGGCACGTAGCCGCCAGCGCCGTATCGACCGCGGCGAATACGTCGCCCCCGAGCCCGAGTATGTCGCTCCGGCTGAGGGCTGCTGCGGGCAGCACGCCACCTGTGAGGCTGACAGCCTGCTGGCGGCCGTCAGTCCCGAGATCGTCTACTACGAGGATGAGGAGCTGGACCGCTACCGCGGCACGAGCCCCGAGGCCTATAGCGAGGCCGCCGTGGAGGAATTCCGCGACGTACTGCTCTCGCTGCAGGAGGACGAGGTATCGCCCTGGGTGCGCAGCCTGCAGCTACGTGGGCTCGAGTTCCCCGAGGCGCTGCGCCCCGAGCTCTACCTGCTGGTAGGGGAGCAGCGTGCCGCCCACGCCCTGCACGGACGCCCTGAGGAAGCGGCTGCCTAAAGGCCTAGGCTAAGTCCGTAGGCCGCATAGTATAGGGATAGAGGTAGAGGATGGAGATCTTCGGCTACCAGTTCTTCCAGAACGCGCTCCTGGTGTCGCTGCTGACGGCCCTCGTCTGCGGCATCGTCGGGGCCTATATCGTCGTGCGCCGCATCGTCTTCGTCAGCGGCGGCATCACGCACGCCTCCTTCGGGGGCATTGGGCTGGGGCTCTACCTCGGCATCCCTCCGCTGCTCTCAGCGGCAGGGGCAGCGGTGCTGGCCGCCTTCTCCATCGGGCGCATGAGTCGCAGCGAAGGCATCCGTGAGGACTCGGCCATCGCCAGCATCTGGGCCCTCGGTATGGCCCTCGGCGTGCTCTTCATGACGCTGACTCCAGGCTACGCGAGCAGCCTGCCCTCCTATCTCTTCGGCAATATCCTCCTGGTCACGACGAGTGACCTCTGGGCGCTGGCGGCGCTGGCGACGCTGCTCATCCTGCTCTTCTCCTGGCGCTATCATACGATCCTCTACCTAGCCTTCGACCGCGACTTTGCCCGTACACGCGGCCTGCGGGTCGAGGCCTGGGAGCGCCTCTTGCTGATCCTTGTCGCGGTCAGCCTCGTACTGACGATACGCTCGGTAGGCATCATGCTGCTGCTCTCGCTGCTTACGCTGCCGCAGACTACGGTGGGGCTCTTCACCGCCTCCTTCCGCCGCATCATTATCGGCTCGGTACTGCTCTGCCTCGTGGCCAATGTCGGGGGGCTGCTCCTGAGCTATTACCTCATCGCCGTCCCCTCGGGCGTGCTGATCATCCTGCTGCTCTTCCTCTTCCTCGCTCTAGGCAAATGTGTACGCATGCTCCAGCGACGAGGTGCACGCGGCTAAGGCGCTCCCTCCCGCTCGTCCTCCTGCTGCTCCTCCTCGTGGCGGCCTCCTGCTCACGACGGCGGACGACCCCCTGGACGCGCTTCTGGCAGGGCTTCACCACACGCTACAACGTCCTCTACCATGGCGACCAGGCGCTCGCAGAGGGGCAGGCTAAGCTCCTCTCCGCGCTCCCCGACACCCTTCCCCCCCATCCTACGACCTACTACCTGCCGCTCGCTCGGGACTCCGCGCGGGCGCTCTTCATTCGTGCGCGGGACAAGGCGCAGCTAGCGATCGCCGAGCACAGCCTCACGCAGCGCCCGTCGAAGGCGCCTGGCTGGCGGCGCGACCCGAAGGCGCTGGCGGCGCAGGCACGGCAGGAGCACAATCCCGTACTGTGGCGCGCTTGGCTGCTCCTCGGGCAGAGCCATTACTTCCTCGGGCAGCTCCCCGAGGCCGAGCAGCGGCTGGAGCAGATGCGCCAGCGCTACCTCACCGAGCCCGTTCCCTATGCCGCGGCCTCGCTGTGGCTGGCACGGCTCTATGCTGAGACTGGGCGCACGGCGGAGGCTGTGCTGCTGATCGAGGAGCTGGAGTGCACCGCGAGCCCTACCCTTCAGCAGGTAGAGGGCTACACGGCACGACTGGCCTTAGCCCTGGCCTCGGGCGACTATCCCGCCGCCCGCCGCCTGCTCCCTGAGCTCCTGCGTCGCGAGCGGCGCTCCCAGCTGCGCCGCTACTACAGCCGCCTCGTCCAGAGCCTCCCCGCGGCTTCACCCCTTACGCCCTTCACCCCCACGCCTTCCGCAGCCGCATCCTCACCGCGTCCCACGCTCTACGATCAGGCGCTGGAGGCCTATCGGGGCGGGCGCAGCCACGAGGCGCGTCCGATGCTGGACAGCCTCCTTCGAGAGCGGCTGGACACGACGGCGCGCGTGCAGGCCGAGCTCCTCTCTGCGCTACTGCTGGCTCAGGAGGGGCGGGTCGCCGCCTTCCAAGCGCGCCTCACTGAGCTCCAGCAGCGCTACCCAGCCTCCGCGCTGCAGCCCTTGGTGGCGGGTCTACTGCAGCAGCTTGCGGCAGGTCGTCAGCCTGGCGCCTTCCCCATCGCGCCGCCCGAGCTCGATTGGACGAAGCCCGACAGCCTCCCCCCCTCCCAGCGTGAGGCGCAGCCCAAGGCGACAGCCGAAGTCATCCCGAGCTACTTCCTTCCCCTCCCCACGGGACTACGGCTGGCCTTCTACGAAGTCTATTTCCTCCTCACAGCCTACCACTACAGCCAGTTTACCCAGCAGCTGCTCGAGCTCAGCCCCCATGAGCAGGCGGGGCGGCAGGGGCTCCGCGTCTGGGGCTTCACGGACCGCGCTGCGGCGCTCCGCTATCGGGCGCGCCTGGAGCAGGATGCCGAACTGGCGCGCCAACTGGGCTTCGCCCCGCGCCTCGAGGAGCTCCCCAGCTGCCCCTAGCTCCCGCCGCACCTCCGCCCATACCTATATATAGCGCCCCTCTGATGGATCTCTGTCCCCGCTCTCACGTATAGCGACTCCCCTCGTCGCTTATATATAAAGGAAGGCCGCTCCCCCGCAAAGCTCATCGAGCCTTGTGGGGGAGCGGCCTTTACTGATATCCCTCGCCGCGCTGACCGGTGTGGGTCGTTGGGCTGACTGGCGCCGGTGGGCGTCGTGACTGCTATGGGTCAGCGGTGGGCCAAGCGGTGCTGCGTGGCGCTGGGCTAAGCCGCTAAGCATCTTCGGGCAAGTTCTTCGCCGCCTCCCGATCCCTGTCCAGCCACCCCGACCAGCCCT
>ERZ773067.536-NODE-536-length-22951-cov-5.096523_pt1 | contig 22951 bp, 21 predicted proteins | sample MGYA00580622_ERZ773067 | MGnify/ENA primary metagenome ERZ773067 (study PRJEB29015, sample SAMEA2737998) | human oral metagenome | biome: human oral; feature: human-associated habitat; material: dental | place: China | collected 2113 ...
ATAGATGAGCTTGTTTTTCTTTCCATTCCGTTAGTTCTTGAACGAATGCTTTATGAATATAAATTCGACGATTGGATTGGGTAGTTTTTACTGTTCCGATATGGACCTTGTTATTACGAAAGTAAGCAGAATACTTAATATCGATATAACCCTCTGATAAATTAATCTGTTTCCAAGTTAAGGCCAATGCTTCACCGACACGAACACCTGTAAACATTAACACTCGATAAAATAGCTGAAACATGTATTCATCTTTTGTGAACAGAGAATCAAATAGCTTGAATTCTTCAGGAGTGAAATAAGACATCTCCTTGTGTTTATCAGGAAGTTTTCTTAGTCCATTGCATGGATTATCTTGTCTAAGACGATTAGCTACAGCAACATCAAACATTTTATGCAGAAAAATCATTTGCTGATTAACAGTCGTGCTTGATAGTGTTCCACCTTTAACACTTGGTTGTTTTACCAACCAATCTCTAAATTTTTTTACTTCATGGATAGTAATGGCAGACATATCTGCATGCTCAAAAAACTTAGAGACATATTGGTTATAGTAGGATATCTGTGTATCAATGGTACCACGTTTATTCCCACGGAGTTCATCTTCTTGTTGAACTAAAGAGTAAAGGTGAGAGACAGATATTTTATCTTTAATCTGAACTTGGTGAAGTTTGTTTAAGCGATAATCTGCCTCATATTGAACAGCTTCTTTACGAGTGGTAAATCCTGACTTTCTATGTCGTTTGATTTCACCAGTCAATGGGTCTACGCCATCGGTAATATCTACTTTCCATTTTCCCTTGTATCCTTTGAGAACTGACATATCATTTTCCTCTTTCTATGTCAGTAGCTAAGAGTACAGTATCTATTATATCATGTTTTGAGATGATTTTGAATCCAAGAATTTCTTCGGCAATAGTCTTTGGTATTCTTCCAATCCTTTTGTTTTTATAAAGTTTGAAACCTCTTTCGACAAGTAATTTTTTTCCCTCTCGTATAATACGTCTAGCCGTGCCTTCTGGATATCCTTGATTTGCGATATCTATGTAAGTAACTGTTTGAATTTCTTGCATTTATTCATTCCTTTCCTTTTTCTTATTCAATTCTAAAAATAACTGGTATGACTTGTCTTGAATAGTTTCCTCTGTATCAGTTTGATTTTTAAATGGGTTTGGTAATTTATTGCCATGGTCTATATAAAACATCTGGGCTATTGTTTCGTACTTGTAAAATTGCAGATATTCTTTTTTGACTTCGACTACCAAGGATAATCTTCGCATTAGCTGGCCCCAAGAATCTATATGACTTGTTTTTCTTTTCTTAGTTAATTCTAAAAAGAAATCGTAGGGGGAGTAGGGGCTAGTGATGATATAAGTATTGGCTAGTAACGGTTTATCAAAATAACGACTACTTGCCATCGCTTTAACATTGTAAGGGTCAAACATTTTGAGTAAGTCTGAGTAGTCAAATTGATGGGGGCGTAATTCGTCTAAGATAATCACGTGTTCTAAATTGTATTGTTGAAAAGGGTCACGGATTGAGCCCGTAATAAAATAGTTAAGATCATACTGTTCTGCGTATTGACGTGCTAGCCGAGTCTTCCCTGTTCCCGCTTTTCCAAAAAGCCAAATAATTGTAACAATTTCATTCTTGTCAATCATTTCTTGTCGCCATAGTTCGGCTTGTGTTTCTAGTCGTTTTAAATAGACGGTTTCTATTTTTTGCCTTGCTTTGGCATATTGTGAACCTGTAAGTCGTTGTTCAATTTCTGATTTTGTAATATCACCAGTATAAAGTAGATCCAGTAGATTATCTATAATCATAGTGTCATTTATTTCATGTCGTTTGGTTACATTTTTTTCTATAGTTTCTAATAGGAGTAAATAGTCAAAATTTGCAATAACTTCTTTAGGAGGATATTGGTATTTATTTTGATTAGACTCCGTGTGATGAACGAGATATGAATAAGCATTGTTTACTGAACCCCTCCATTGCTCAAAACACTGTACTGGTTGTTTAGTCAACTTAGCAAGATTATTTAAACTTCTAGCACTTTCAAACTGTAGAACAAGGTGTATATGTGGTGCGACAAGGTTTCCATCTTTCCCAATATCCTTATCATGCAAAATGCCTGCAAAACGAATCGGTTTCAGAGTCTTCGTCATATACTCGATGATATCTTGTAAATTTGAAGATTGGAAATACCCAATCTGTTGGACAAACATAATGTTTCGGGCTTTTACCATTTTTGAACTCCTCTCTTTTTTGGAACAATGGAACAAAATTATACTGCTTCAATAACGAGCCCAGAAGCAGTATAATAAAGCTCCTAAATGAATTGAAACAAAACCAGCTCGGAGCTCTTGCCTAACGGCAAGCTCCGCTGGATTTTGTTATAGTTTTTTGACTACCTCGTTTAGATATAAATTTTTTCGGATTTTTCTCTACATTAGAAAATGTATATTGATTAGAAAATTCTGCCGTGATATCAGTTTCTGCACTAAAGAATCTTTTTTTAACAGCCTCTTTCATTTCATGAGTAGAGGGTAAAGGTATTAAAATTTCTATATGCCTACCAGTAGAAGTAACAATTAACTTATTAAAATAATTTTGGATCTCTTCTTCAAATTCTTTTTCCTCGTCTGAAACGTACTTCTTGTGGAAATACTTTTTTAAAAAATGTGTTTTATACAGTGAATCAAAGAGCCACCGTATTGTACTTCCTAATCTGCGCCACATACTAAAAATATAGAGTGATAAAATGATAGATGTGAATATCAAAATTATCATGACGATGAAACTGAAATTTGATAATGTTTGTGATAGCTGGTTGATAGGCAAAGTATTAAATGATATCCATTTAAAATCTATATCCCTAGGTAAAGTGGTAACTATACTAGTAACTTTCCACATTAGCAAATTAAAAACAATTATTATGAATAAAAGAATTTGAATATATGAGAGTTTAACTAGAATACGAAATTTTGATAAATTATTATTCATTTTTTGAAATCTCCTTATAGTTTGGTGTAAGAATAGGTTGGACATTACTGTTGTATTTACTATTAGTAAATTGGAATATACCCGAACCTATTTCGTGAGGCAAAACAATGTCTTCGGTATTACTTATAGATTCAAACAAAAATTGTGTTGTTTTAAAGGAAATATGTCCAAGTTGAAAGGCTAGAGAAATTTGATCTCTAGCACAGGTGCTAATGGCTGTTGCATCGAATCTCTGTGAGCATAAGCAAAGATGAACCTTAGCGCTTCGCCCTAGTAATGCAATTTGATTTATTAGGTTGTGGAAAGATTCTTTTACAGGTTTGCTTGCAATTGATGATATAGCAAGAACTTCATCTATGAAAATAGTTAGGTGTCTCAATTCCGTATTAGGATTCTCGTAGAGAAGCGCTTGTCTATCTAATATAGTTTGTACGGTATTTCCTAAAATTTCATTTATTTGATTTACAAAATCATTATGAGTTCGATTCGATGTAGGATAAATTGCCGGAATTCCATGATTTCGAGCAAATATAGCTGGTTGATCCTGTTTGGGGTCAATTACTATGATATCTGACATTTTTTTAATAATATGTAACAAGTAGCACATGAAATATGATTTACCAGAACCGCTATTTCCGCTTATTGCGATATGTGTTACATCGTTAAAATCTATGGTGACATTTGGCATTAGAGGGATGATGGTATCATTATTTTTTGATAAAAAAGTTTCAATATCATCAATTTCTAGTCGTTGGACAGTACCCTTTTGCCATGGGAAAAATAGTCCACGCTGTGTATGAATGTCGCCAGTTTCTAGAGGGATTAAGTTCATACCTGATTGTTTTAAAAGTGTGTAGTTAGGATACAAGAGTACGCTCAATATCTCATAGATTTTTTCAAATAAAGATTTATTGATTATGAATGTTGCTGGCAAGCGTGGAATTATTGTAATTCCACTATCGCCAGAAGATACTGAAAATGCATTTGAATAACTGGATTCTTGTAAACCTAATGAAAGATCAAGAGCTTGTGTACAAAGTCGATTTATTTCTTCGTAGTTCATTTGATGTTCTCCTTTAGCATGTTAATTATTTTTCATTAATAACGGTAGCCTTTTTAGCTCTAAATTTAGTTTCATCTTTCCAATCGCATGCTTCTGCACCGATGATTTCAATGCGGTCAAACTGTTTAAGTTTTTGGTCTGATGTAAAGCGTAATTCAAAAGGCATGAAACCTTCAAAAACTACTAAGTAGATAAATGTGCCGATTTCGTCCGTCTTTTCATTATTTTTATAAACATTAACAGTTCTTGGTTCAGGAGAAATTACCATTGCTGTTGTTTCATCTCCAAACCATTTTTTGAAATAGTCAGAATTATACTTTGAGTTAGAGTTTGATTTTTTATAGTAGTTCATCATGTTTTAATTCCTCATCAGCTATCTAGAATTTTGCTGATTTTTCCTTATAAATTTTTATAAACGTAAGGCCTTAACGTTTATAAAATAATTTTATACCCTAACAATCAAAAAGTATTTATAAATTTAGTAAGTATATTTTTATACTTTTGAAAATATAAAAAGACAGTCACAAAATTGGACTGTCTTAGATTATTTTTGAGAATTATTATCATTTTCTTTATCTGCTTCAATAAGTTGGTTTTCTAGAATCTTTTCGAAATTAAGAAAGTGTAATATATGCAGATTTAACTCAAGAGGAGTATGAATGTTGTTATCTCGGTTATTTCCATGGAACATTTGAAGCTGTTTTATATCTTCCTCCAATTTTTCCTTATCATAATAACCAAGATTATGATTGTTCGTATTAAAAGAGATTTTCTTTCCCTCTTGAGTTGCTTTCTGAAGAAATAAGATGAACTGCTCATCATTTAATGTTTTATCTAGAAAGTCTAGAAATAACGAAGATGAAAATAAGTTGATAAAGTAGTTATTGTCGATTTTAGAGAGTGTACTACCTTTACATTCCTCATTAATTCTTTTATAGATAGTCTTATTATAAAATTCAAGGAGAGCAGTTCTATTAGTATAGATAAAAGTATTGAAAGATTCTACAAAAATTTTGTAATTATACTTACTACTGGACAAATAATCGAATAAGAAATTTGTATCTAATTTATTTGAAAAGAAGAATCTAGCAAAGTCAATTGAAAATTCTAGAGAATCATTATAGTGATGTTTAAATGCTTCTAAGTAAAAATCTATTTTCTTTTCATCATTTATAGCTAGTATGATATTTAGAAGTAGCTTATTGGAGGCACGCCTCAGAATATCATCATTATTTAAGGAATCTTTAAAAAGTTTTCTGTTGAGTTCATTACTAAAAAAATCATCACTAGTGAAATTATCCATGTAAGGATTAATGTCTGAGTAGTTGAACAGAATTAAAAGAAATGAAAATTTGATGAAATTGATAATTTCGCTATTTGAACCAAAGATTAATTTTTGAGGTGTCAGATCGAACTCCTTTGAAAATATAGTAAATTGTTTTTGAGACATGAGGTAAGGTCTATTTACGGTCTTTCCTCTGATGATATTAGATAATGCGGAATTGGTTATAGGTAAATCTGAATACTCTCTATTATTCTTCTTTTTGTCATCGTCATCTAATTTTTTCAAGAATTCTGTTTTAGTTTTGTATAATTCATCAATTTTTTTCTCAAGACGTGACCCTATCATGACGTATAGATATCTAGTAAAATCCATGATTTCCTCCTTATCAAAAAGAACCGCCTATAAGCGGTTCAGTAGTTCATTTAATTATTGAACCTTATAGAAAAATCCTGAGCTATCTCCTTCTATAAGTTGTTGTCCTGTCCATAGTCGTTCTTGGCTAATATCGGACGGATCCTTATATCCGTTTTCGGGTGAAGAAGTAATAGTCGTTGTCAAAGGAATTCCTGTAGGTAAAAAGGCAATAGCAGAACCACCAGCACCTCCATTTTTAGGAAGTAAAGTAGCTTTAAGGTAGTGGTCAATTTCTTTAGAATATTCAATTGAAACTTGCGAATTATCACTAACCAGTCCATGTTCATCAAATACAAGTTCTACACCAGCACTGTTGCGCCATATACCAGAGATACTTGAAAAATCACCGTTTTGGATAGCAGATAGATTCATTCCTTTAATTTCTTGTGAAGGTGTTGTTTCTCCTGATATTGGCTTTGTTACAGATTTCCAAGAAAATGTATCTTGGTTCAGTAGTGGTGGTCTAGTTCCTAATCCAGCTTCTGTATCTGATTCAGTGAGTAATTCTAAGTCAGGCGTATTTGTATTTAGTTTATAGAGCTTGTGAGATTGTTTACCGCCAGATGCACTTGAAAGTTGAAAATATCCATCTTCAAGAGGGACAAAAATCACTTTTTCTCCGATAAAATCTAAATGATTTTCTGCATTAGTGAGTTGAATAACTTTATCATTCTGAATAGTTCTGATGTCTAAAATATCATGTTTGCCTGACTTAATTTTCAGAGCAATAATTAGTTCGTCCGTCCCATTTTTATCAAAATCATATAGGCAGTATTCAATATCTGAATATACTTGTGGAGAATTATCTTTTAAGTTAGCTTTGGGATTAATATCCTTGGAGGGTTTATTTTGTGGTTGAGAATATTTTTCTATTACCTCGTTATATAAACTATAATCCGTTTTCTTCACTTCAGAAGAGGAGCTGGATGCTTCCGTACTAGTGGAACTCGTTTGTTCTGTACTAGCTGAAGTAGTATCTTCTTGCTTTTGGTGGCAGGCTACAAGAGTCAAGCTTGTTAAAGCAAGAATAGTAAATAATGTTCTTTTTTTTATCATAATTAATCTTGTAGTTCAAGTCCTTGAGCATCTTTATGCCATTTATTTCCAGATTTTGATGTTAATACTTGGATTCCAATGACTAAATTCCAAATAAGGTTAATCAAAACAACAAATGGAAGTAGTAATGGAATTATACCTAATAAAGTAATAACAAGACGTATAATACCTTGTTTAGAATTTCCTATATAGAAATCATACCCCCCTAGAGCACCTAGAAATAAAGCTAATAAACCTGCAGCAACTTTAGATTTATCGCTTTGACCACTGATGGGGAGATTGTCAGTATCGTTAGCTATATTATCTACTTTTGATACGATGTATTCACTACCATTTTGGTAAAGTTCTACGTAATCTCCTAGTTGTGGATCGAAACCAAAGCTAGTCCGTGGAATAGCTGAAAACTTCCCGTCAGAACCTTTCCCTACATAAATTGTTTCATCTTCAATTTTAATAATTTTATACATTGGTTTAATTCCTCCTTACCCATGTTTACGTTTTACGACAAATCCTAGTCCAGTGCTTGAAAGGACAGTACCGATGATGCCAAGTATAGATATTGATTCACCTATGCTTGGTAAAGTCTTTTTAATTGTTGATTTTGTTCTCATTGAAAGAGACCTCCTGTTATTTTTGAAGCAATCCCTTGTCCAATAATGTAGACTTTTATGGACGAAATTGATAGAATGAATAAAGAAGATATAATCCATCAAAATACTAAATTTTTCATTATTTTAGATTAAAGATTGTGAAATATTAGTTGTCCAAAATTTTCTACTTTTTTTGACAAAAACTATAGTTTTTTAGCCAATTATGAAAGGTACTTTTTGAAACTCCTAAAATTTCTGCTCCCTCACGAATAGTTATTTCTTTTTGGATATGTTTTTCGGCTAATTCATAAAAATTTTCTGGAATATTTATCTTAGGTCTTCCGAATTGTTTGCCCCTTTTTTGAGCTTCTCGAATTCCTTCTAGTTGTCTTTGCTTGATTTGTTCTCTTTCCATTTGTGACACGTAAGATAGAACTTGTAAAACCAAATCAGAAATTAGTTTACCAGTGATTGTATCGCTGGTATTTTTAGTATTTAAGAGTGGAAAATCTAAAACGTTGATATTTACTTTTTTTGTCTTGGTGAGTAACTGCCATTGTTCTAAAATATCATCGTAGTTCCGTCCGAGTCTATCAATTGATTTAATAACTATCTCATCATCTGCTTCCAGTACAGTTAGCAATTTTTGGTATTCCGTCCTGTCAAAATCTTTTCCAGAGGCCCTATCTATGAAAATTTGATGCTGGGGGATATTTTCTAATGCCATAGCAGACATTTGTCTATCGACATTTTGCTCCTTAGTGGATACTCGTACATAACCATAACGCATAAGGTTACCACCTATCTTTTTATCTCTATTTTAGACGAAAAGAAAACTACCGCCCATAATGAGTGGTAGTTTGGTGTACTCTTTGCTACTGTATTTTTTGCCAAGATTTTGTCTTGTTAGCGTGAATAGTAGTGTTGAATAAAAAATCCTAAGGATTTAAAATTCTTTTAAATCAACCTTTTGATGTTTACAAAAATTAAAAACAGTATGTTCAATTTTTGCATATTCATCATGGCGGTATTTAGCTTCCTTTTCTTTTATTTTCCATTTTATTTTAACAATTTTAATTGGAAAAGTCTAATTAAAATTTCAGGATCTCTATACATATCAACCAATGATTTAAGATTTCTTTAAGTTTTATTTATTATTCTAAAGAACTCTATATTTCTTGAATGAAAATCCTTAAATTATGATTTATAGCTTTTATAGATTAAAATGCTGAAAAGGATATAGAGATGAAATATTAATGTGATTAAATAAAGCTAGCCTTTTCTTGCTAGGAACAATTGGTATTTCTTTTTAGATAGTGCTAGAATATGGTATAATAGTAAGGAATGAGTTTTTAAAACAAACCAAAGGAGTATCAAAATGATTTACGCTGGAATTTTAGCAGGTGGAACCGGCACGCGCATGGGTATTAGTAATCTACCCAAACAATTTCTTGAGTTGGGAGATCGCCCAATCCTAATCCATACAATTGAAAAATTTGTCTTAGAGCCAAGTATCGAAAAGATTGTAGTTGGAGTTCACGGAGACTGGGTGACACACGCAGAAGATTTAGTTGAAAAATTCCTTCCACTCCACAAGGACCGTATCATCATCACAAAAGGTGGTGCGGATCGTAATTCGAGTATTGAAAAGATCATCGAAGCTATCGATGCTTACCGTCCAATTACGGAAGATGATATCGTAGTCACTCATGACTCAGTTCGTCCTTTTATCACACTTCGAATGATTCAAGATAACATTGCTCTTGCACAAAATCATGATGCTGTTGATACAGTAGTTGAAGCAGTAGATACCATTGTTGAAAGTACAAACGGTCAGTTTATCACAGATATTCCAAATCGTGCTCATCTCTATCAAGGGCAAACTCCTCAAACCTTCCGTTGTAAAGACTTCATTGATTTGTATGGTTCTTTATCAGCAGAAGAAAAAGAAATTTTAACAGATGCATGTAAAATTTTTGTTATTAAGGGTAAAGATGTAGCCTTGGCAAAAGGTGAATACTCAAACCTTAAAATTACAACAGTTACAGACTTGAAGATTGCTAAAAGCATGATTGAGAAAGAATAGACATGATTAATCAAATTTATCAACTGACAAAACCAAAGTTTATCAATATTAAATATCAGGAAGAAGAAATTGATCAAGAGAATCATATCCTCATTCGACCAAATTACATGGCGGTTTGTCACGCGGATCAACGTTATTATCAAGGTAAACGCGATCCAAAAATTTTAGCGAAAAAACTACCAATGGCTATGATTCATGAGTCTTGTGGTACAGTCATTTCTGATCCAACCGGTACCTACAAAGTTGGTCAGAAGGTTGTTATGATTCCAAATCAACCACCTATGCAAAGTGATAAGGAATTCTACGAAAATTACATGACTGGAACATATTTCTTATCAAGTGGTTACGATGGATTCATGCGAGAATTTGTTTCTCTGCCTAAGGATCGTGTGGTATCTTACGAAGATATCGAAGATACAGTTGCTGCCATTACAGAGTTTGTCAGTGTTGCCATGCATGCCATGAATCGTTTCATGACGGTATCCCACAGCAGACGTCAACGTATCGCTGTGATTGGTGATGGAAGCTTAGCTTTTGTCATGGCCAATATTATCAACTACACTTTGCCTGAAGCAGAAATTATTGTCATTGGTCGCCACTGGGAGAAATTGGAACTCTTTTCGTTTGCGCATGAACGTTATATTACTGACAGTATTCCAGAAGATCTCAGCTTTGATCATGGATTTGAGTGTTGTGGTGGTGACGGTAGTGGACCTGCTATCAATGATTTGATTCGGTATATTAAACCCCAAGGTACTATTTTGATGATGGGTGTTAGTGAGTATAAAGTTAATATCAATACTCGTGATTCATTGGAAAAAGGCTTGTTATTAGTTGGATCTTCTCGTTCTGGGCGAGTTGACTTTGAAAAAGCTATCCAAATGATGGAAATTAAAAAATTTGCCAATCGTTTGAAGAATATCATTTATCTAGAAGAACCAGTAAGAGGGATTAAGGATATTCATCGAGTTTTTGCAACAGATCTTAATACTGCCTTCAAGACAGTATTTAAGTGGGAAGTCTAATGGGGGAAGATTATGAAGGAAATCGTTAAAGAGAAGATTGCCTCTTTATTATCAGGTGATGAAGAAATTCAGAGCGTTGAACAGTTGGGTGGAATGACCAATCAAAACTACTTGGTTCAAACATCCTCAAATCAATATATCGTTAAGTTTTTCGGTAAAGGTACAGAAAAATTAATCGACCGCCAGAATGAAAAGTTCAATATTGAATTGTTGAAAGATTTAAAATTAGATGTAGAAAATTATCTTTTTGATATTGAAGCTGGTATCAAAGTTAATCAATACATTGAAAATGCTGAAACGCTTAATTTAAATACCATTAAAACTAAATTTGAGAAAATTGCACCTATTCTACAAACGATTCATGCTTCTGGTAAAGAATTAAAAGGAGAGTTTGCTCCATTTGATGAAATCAAAAAATATGAATCCCTGATTCAAGGAGAGATTTACTATCCAAACTATGAAGCTGTCAGAAAATCAGTATTTTCTCTGAAAGAAGAGCTTGAACAAATCGGAATTGAGAAGAAATCATGTCATATTGATTTGGTTCCTGAAAATTTTATTGAAGGACCAGATGGGCATCTTTATCTAATTGATTGGGAATATTCTTCCATGAATGACCCTATGTGGGATCTTGCGGCTCTCTTTTTAGAGTCTGAATTTACTACAGACCAAGAAGATTCCTTCTTGTCATATTATGAAAGCGAACAGACACCAGTTTCTCGGGAAAAAATTCGTATCTACAAAATATTGCAAGACATTATTTGGAGCCTATGGACCATTTACAAAGAGGAAAATGGTGCAGATTTTGGAGATTATGGAATCACTCGTTATAATAGAGCTGTAAAAGAATTGCAGTCTCAGGGAGGTATTGATGAAGACTAAAAATGGAGTTTCCTTTGGACTTATCTCAGGTATTTTTTGGGGATTAGGGCTAACGATTAGTGCTTATATCTTCTCTATATTTACTGACTTGTCACCTTTTGTAGTAGCAGCAGCGCACGATTTTCTTAGTATTTTTATCTTGCTAGGATATCTTCTCGTTAAAGAAGGAAAGGTACGTTTTTCAATCTTCTTGAACATTCGAAATGTCAGTGTTATTATCGGAGCACTATTGGCTGGGCCAATTGGGATGCAAGCCAATCTCTATGCGGTCAAATATATCGGTAGTTCATTAGCATCCTCAGTTTCAGCTATTTATCCTGCAGTATCTGTCATTCTCGCTTTCTTTTTCTTAAAGCATAAGGTTTCGAAGAATACAGTATTTGGAATTTTATTAATCATTGCAGGAATTATTGCTCAGACTTACAAGGTTGAACAAGTTAATTCCTTCTATATCGGAATACTCTGTGCCTTGATTTGTGCGCTTGCTTGGGGAAGTGAAAGTGTTCTCAGCTCATTTGCTATGGAAAGTGAACTCAGTGAACTTGAAGCACTCTTGATCCGACAAGTAACATCTTTCTTGTCTTATCTTGTCATTGTTCTCTTCTCGCATCATTCATTTGCAGAAGTGGCAAATGGTCAATTGTTAGGTTTATTGATAGTCTTTGCAGCATTTAATATGATTTCTTATCTAGCCTACTATATGGCTATTAATCGATTGCAGCCAGCAAAAGCTACTGGATTAAATGTGAGTTATGTAGTATGGACTGTTTTGTTTGCAGCGATTTTCTTAGGTTCGCCCCTTAATTTACTGACCATTATTACTTCACTTATCGTAATGGCTGGTGTTTATATTATTATTAAAGAATAAAGGAGAAAACGCGTGAAAGCGATTATCTTAGCAGCGGGATTGGGAACTCGTTTGAGACCCATGACAGAAAATACTCCCAAAGCCTTGGTCAAGGTTAATGAAAAACCTTTAGTCGAATATCAAATTGAATTTTTAAAAGAACGTGGAATTGATGACATTATCATCGTTGTAGGTTATTTAAAAGAACAATTCGACTATCTTAAAGAAAAATACGGAGTTCGTTTGGTCTTCAACGAAAAGTATGCTGATTACAATAACTTTTACTCACTTTACTTGGTAAAAGAAGAATTGGCTAACAGCTACGTTATTGATGCGGATAACTATCTTTTCAAGAATATGTTCCGTAATGATATCGAACGTTCAACTTATTTCAGTGTTTATCGTGAAGATTGTGATAATGAGTGGTTCCTAGTTTACGGAGATGACTACAAAGTTCAAGATATCATTGTCGATAGCAAAAATGGACGAATCTTGAGTGGTGTGTCATTCTGGAACGCCCCAACAGCTGAGAAAATTGTTGGTTTTATCGATGAAGCCTATGCAAGTGGCGAGTTTGTTGACCTCTATTGGGACAACATGGTCAAAGATAATATCAAAGAACTAGATGTATATGTAGAAGAGTTGGAAGAAAACTCTATCTATGAAATCGATAGTGTCAAAGATTATCAAAAGCTGGAGAAGATCCTTTCATCACAAAAATAAGGAACTTTTATGAACTGATACCTTATTTATTTTTACTTGACTTTTCAGATTTGTTAAAGTATACTAGTAAAAATTTAACCTTTAAGGGAAGTCCAGAGAGACTCACAAGGTGTCAGAGAAAAGAAACTACGATTGAAGCAAGTAAAGCAAGTGCTTATTTGCTACTTTTGTGTAAATATCTTAACTGAAACCTTGCAATTGCAAGGTTTTTCTTTATCTGATCCCCTTAAAATTTAAGGAGGAAAGGTTATGAATCCGAATTGTAGAAAACGTATGAGTACCATTCGCTTAGAAGTTATGAGAGTAGTTTCCCAGGAGGAAATCGCGCCAGCAATCTTTGAACTAGTTCTCGAAGGAGAAATGGTTGAAGCTATGAAAACTGGGCAATTTCTTCATTTGCGTGTACCTGATGATGCTCATCTCTTGCGTCGTCCGATTTCAATCTCATCTATAGATAAGGCTAATAATCAATGCCATCTCATTTATCGAGTTGAGGGTTCTGGTACAGCAATCTTTTCAAGATTAAAAGCTGACGATTTTTTAGATGTCATGGGCCCTCAAGGAAATGGTTTCGATTTATCTGAGCTAGACGACTATTGCAAGGTTCTTCTAGTTGGTGGTGGAATAGGTGTTCCTCCATTACTTGAAGTAGCTAAACAATTACATGAGAGAGGTGTTGAAATTACGACTGTTCTAGGATTTTCTACTAAAGATGCTGTCATTTTAGATGATGAATTAGCCAAATATGGTCAAGTATATGTGACAACAGATGATGGATCCCATGGTATTAAAGGGAATGTTTCTGTAGTGATTAACGAAATTGACACTGAATTTGATGCTATCTACTCTTGCGGTGCACCTGGTATGATGAAATATATCGATCAAACCTTCCATGACCATCCAAGAGCTTATCTATCTTTAGAATCTCGTATGGCTTGTGGCATGGGAGCTTGCTACGCTTGCGTATTGAAAGTACCAGATAGTGAAACAGTTAGTCAACGCGTCTGTGAAGATGGGCCTGTATTTAAAACAGGAACTGTTGTTTTATAAGGAGAGTATCATGACTATAAATCGATTACAAGTCTCTCTACCAGGCTTAGAACTAAAGAATCCTATCATTCCTGCTTCAGGCTGTTTTGGTTTCGGACAAGAATATGCCAAATACTATGATTTGGATCTTTTAGGATCTATCATGATTAAGGCTACAACCCTTGAACCACGCTTTGGTAATCCTACTCCACGTGTGGCAGAAACACCTGCTGGTATGCTGAATGCTATTGGTCTACAAAATCCAGGACTAGATGCCGTTCTCTCTGAAAAATTACCTTGGTTGCAAAGAGAGTATCCTAATCTTCCAATAATCGCAAATGTTGCAGGATTTTCCAAATACGAGTATGCAACAGTTTCTCATGGTATTTCTAAAGCGAGCAATGTAAAGGCAATAGAACTCAATATTTCTTGTCCGAACGTCGACCACGGTAATCACGGATTTTTAATTGGTCAAGATCCAGATTTGGCTTATGATGTGGTAAAAGCAGCCGTAGAGGCTTCATCAGTTCCTGTTTACGTTAAACTAACACCAAGTGTGACCGATATTACTTCCGTTGCAAAAGCTGCAGAAGACGCAGGAGCTAGTGGTCTCACTATGATAAATACCCTTGTTGGTATGCGCTTTGATCTTAAAACTAGAAGACCAATCATTGCCAATGGGACAGGAGGAATGTCTGGACCTGCAGTATTTCCTGTAGCTCTAAAACTCATTCGACAAGTAGCTCAAACAACTAATCTTCCGATTATTGGAATGGGAGGAGTTGATTCGGCTGAGGCAGCGCTAGAAATGTATTTGGCAGGCGCCTCAGCTATTGGTGTTGGGACAGCAAACTTTACCAATCCATATGCCTGTCCTGATATTATTGAAAATCTGCCTAGTGTTATGGATAAGTACGGTATAGTAACTCTAGAACAATTAAGAAGTAAAATTAAAAGCCAATTTTAAATCTTTCTAACTGAAGTTTTACATCCTTATTATTTTGAAAGCGTGTGTCTTTTTGGTATAATATGACTATGATTGTAACAATACCGATTAAAACAGAAAAAGATATCGCAACACCAGGCCCAACAGTCCTAGTATTAGGATACTTTGATGGTGTTCACGTGGGTCACCAAAAGCTCTTTGATATTGCGGGTGAGATAGCCTCAAGAAAGCATTTGAGTGTTGCCGTAATCACCTTTAATGAGTCCCCTAAACTAACATTACACCAATATAATCCAGAACAATTATTGCATATCCTTAATGCTGAAGAACGTGAACGTAAATTAAAACGTTCAGGTGTTGAAGCTTTGTATTTAATGGATTTTACAAGTCGGGTAGCAAATATGACTGCTCAAGAGTTTGTCAATACTTTTGTGAAAGAAGTGAAAGCAGATACGATTGTAGTAGGATTTGACTATAGTTTAGGATCTGATCGCAAATCAGCTGAAGATCTTAAAGAAATTTTTGATGGCGAAGTAGTTATTGTTCCACCAGTAGAAGATGAAAAGGGAAAAATCAGTTCTACACGTGTTAGACAATGTATTGTTGATGGGAATGTGAAAGAGGCTGCTCAGCTTCTTGGAGCTCCATTGCCCTCTAGAGGAGTTGTAGTTCACGGAAATGCGCGTGGTAGAACTATTGGCTATCCCACAGCAAATCTAGTGCTTTTAGATAGAACATATATGCCAGCGGATGGAGTTTATACTGTTGATATTGAAATTCAAAGAAAAATCTATCGAGGTATGGCCAGTGTTGGTAAGAATGTAACTTTTGATGGTGTTGAAGAGCGTTTTGAAGTTCATATTTTTGATTTTTCTGATGACATCTATGGTGAAAGAGTTACTGTTTATTGGCTTGATCGTATTCGAGATATGGTGAAGTTTAACAGTGTTGAACAACTAGTTGACCAGCTTGAAAGTGATGAGAAAATAGCTAGAAAATAAATTTTATAGAAGTTTGGGATTTATCTCAAACTTTTTTATTTAGAAAGCTAGAATTTGAATGTAGACAGAGGGTTATAGTTATAGTAGTTTTAAGGTAAAAGTTGAAAAAATACTTTTATTTCGATATAATTTTAATATCAAACTAAAGGAGGTAATTATGTTTAAGGAAAAACGAAATAAAGGTTTTGTTTCTGGGCTAGTCCTTTCGGTCATTCTTCTTGCAGTTGGAGGTCTGATGGGGTTCCTTTGGAATTTACACCAAAACCCAACAACTGCCTTTGCTAGTAACAGTGAATCCGGTAAACAAGTTAAAATGACTGTTTATGACATTTATCCAGAAATCATTGGAGACGTTGATGGAAAAAATGTTATTTATCTTGTCCAATATAGTCAAGAGGGTGATGGTAAATACGCAGTTATTGAAGCAAAAGAAAATGATGTTGAGGTTAAGAAATTAATCGATCAGGCTACTGCCGAAACTTTAGCTGATAATCCAGGGACTTTGTTGGGAACACAATTACAACCACTAACTACAAATGTGAATACCTCACGTAATAACAGAATAGTAGATTTATCAGGTTTCTTGAAATCAGTTTTAGAACCTACGTCTACAGTTTATCAAAACATGAATACGAATGTTTACCTGAGCTTGACTGAACATTCACGTGATGGTTGGTATTATATCATTGGAGCAGCAATTTTCGGTGGCATGGGAGTATTTACAGCTATTACAGCCTTTATTCTTCGTAAAAAATCAATTGCATCTTATAATGAATTATATCAAACTTATCCAGAGCTGCAAGGTAATCTAGAAGGTATTGCCGACCAAGCTGACTATTATGATCAAGATCTAAAAGTAATCTTATATAAAAACCACTTGATTACATACTTTAAAGGAACTCAAACTGTTGACTTAAGAGAAGTTGATCAGATTTACCTTATTGAAAATAGTTACCATCGCTATGGTTTTACAAATAAAGTCTATCAACTGTGCTACATTCGTAAGGACAGTCCTAAGAAGCATAAGATGACTATTAGAACTACAAAAACAGTTCAAGAACAATTGAAAGAATTTTGGGAGTTACTCATGGCAAAATTCCCAGATATTCATCTAGGAGTTTAATATTAAAGCACCAAAAACGGTGCTTTTTTATTTATAAAAAATCTTATAAAATCGAGTCTATCGCTTGACATCGTAAATTTTTTGGAGTAGAATGTTTACTAGTTAATTAAATGGTTAAATACTAGTTAAGGAGTTCTAGTGAAGAAGAAAATACTAATATGTATGCTATCTTCGGTACTTGCTTTATTTTTAGTAGCTTGTAGTCAAGATAAGCAAAATGATGTCAAAGAATCTCATGGAATGAAAATAGTTACCAGTTTTTATCCTGTATATTCAATGGTAAAAGCAGTTTCTGGTGATCTTAATGATGTAAGAATGATACAGTCTAGTTCAGGCATTCATTCTTATGAACCGTCAGCAAATGATATTGCAGCTATCTACGATGCGGATGTGTTTGTTTATCATTCTCATACCCTAGAGTCTTGGGCGGGTAGTCTAGACCCAAGTCTACAAAAGTCCAAGGTTAAGGTCCTAGAAGCATCTGAGGGTATGACCTTGGATAGAGTATCTGGCTTGGAAGATATAGAAGTAGGAAAAGGTGTGGATGAGAAAAGTCTTTATGATCCCCATACTTGGTTAGACCCTGAAAAGGTAGCTGAGGAAGCACAAATTATTGCTGATAAATTATCAGAATTAGATAGTGAGAATAAAGAAATATATCAGTCGAATGCGAAGAAGTTTATCGATCAAGCTCATGAGTTAACAAATAAATATAAACCTATCTTCGATAAAGTGGAGCAAAGAACGTTTGTGACACAACACACTGCTTTTTCTTATTTGGCAAAGAGATTTGACTTGAATCAACTTGGTATTGCTGGTATTTCTCCTGATCAAGAACCAAGCCCAAGACAACTGACTGAAATCCAAGAATTTGTTAAGACCTATAAAGTTAAAACTATTTTTACAGAGAGTAATGCTTCGTCTAAAGTAGCTGAAACGCTTATCAAGTCAACAGGTGTGAGTCTTAAAACTCTCAATCCTTTAGAGTCAGACCCACAAAATGATAAGTCTTATTTAGATAATTTAGAAGAGGATATTGCAATACTAGCAGAAGAATTGAAATGAGGAAATTATGAAAAAAACAACGAAATACTTAGCTGGATCAGCAGTAGTTATTGCGCTTAGTGTTTGTGCTTATGTTTTAAATCAACACCAAGAAGCAGAGAAGAAGGAAGATAATCGTGTATCTTATGTTGATGGGAAAAACAATGAGTCTAAAAAGAACGAGAATTTGACTCCTGATCAAGTTAACAAAAAGGAAGGTATTGAGGCCGAACAAATTGTTGTGAAAATTACTGATCAGGGATATGTGACTTCTCACGGAGACCATTTCCATTACTATAATGGTAAAGTTCCTTTCGATGCGATCTTTAGTGAAGAACTAGTCATGAAAGATCCAAATTATCAAATGCGTGATGAACATATCGTGAATGAAATTAAAGGTGGTTACATCATCAAAGTTGATGGAAAATATTATGTCTACCTAAAAAATGCTAGTCAAGCTGAAAATATTCGTACCAAAGAACAAATTGAAAAACAAAAACAAGAGCATACATCTGACAAAAAAAATGATTCTAAGGAAGTTGTAGCAGCTAGCGCTCAAGGACGTTATACAACTGATGACGGTTATGTTTTTAACGCTTCTGATATCATTGAGGATACAGGAGATGCTTATATCGTTCCCCACGGAGGTCACTTCCATTATATTCCTAAGAGTGATCTGTCAGCGGGTGAATTAGCTGCCGCAAAGGCTTATTTATCTGGCAATAGTTCAGCTCTCAGTCAACCCTTGTCACTGACACCGAATAATGGTGTTTCTGCAGCAGAAGATGGTTATGTCTTTAACCCTAATGATATTGTCAGAGATACTGGCGATGCTTATATCGTACGACATGGGGACCACTATCACTATATCCCTAAATCATCTCTTAACAATCATCAAGCACAATCTAACACTCCAAGCTTAGAAAGTCCTTCTAATTCTACACCAAATAATCCGTTACCACATGTTCACCATGAAGAAGAGGAACACGATCATGGTTTTGATGCAAATAGAATTATAAGTGAAGATTCAGAAGGTTTTGTTATGAGCCATGGCGATCACAATCATTACTTCTTTAAAAAAGATTTATCCCCTGATCAAATTAAGGCTGCCCAAGATCACTTGTATGGCAATAAACATTCAGAAACTAGCCCAGATAACCACAGTAGTAAACCAGAAGAACACCATCATGATAACCATGGAAACCATCATGAGGAAGAGCACGATCATGGCTTTGCAGTTGATCGTGTAATAAGTGAAGATGATAAAGGATTTGTCGTTTCTCATGGAGATCACAACCACTATTTCTTTAAAAAAGATTTAACAAAAGATCAGATTAAAGCTGCTCAAGAACATTTAAACAGTCATAAAACTGAGTCTGTTAAACCTCTTGCAAAAGATGTAGAAGCATTTTCTAGAGAGGCCAGTGACAAAGAAAAAATGGAGTATATTGCTAAGACCTACGGTGTACCGCTAGAAGCCATTCGTATCTCAAATGGATTCTTTGTATTTGGAAATCCTGATCAAGACTATGACCCAACACACATTCATCCTTATGCAATCCGTAAGGAACACGTCCGTATTCCTTTAGTTACCGGGGACCCTGAACTTGATTTCCTAAACGAGCTTTATACAACTGCTATACGTGATGGTGTTTCACCATATAGTTTGCAAGTTGAAAATGGAAGTTTCGTCATTCCTCACGGAGATCATAACCATTATATTAAAGTTCAAACAAAAGGTTACGAGGTCGCTCTTAAGAATAAGATTCCAGCGCTACAATCGTCTTATCAACCAGGCACATTTGATGAAAATACTGTAGAGCATAAGGTTGAACAGCTTTTGGCAGAGAGTCGAGAACTTTATAAAGACAAGCCAAGCGTACAGAGACAGATTGAACTTGCTTTGGGGCAATTTTCTGAGAATATGAAGAAGCTATCAACCAACTCTACTGCAGGTTATTTGGCAGCTCTTGATCAATTTGACAAACAGTATATTCATATTGATTCAACTGTGAAGCCTACTGAAGCTAGTCCATTAGATAAAAAATACCAAGCTCTGGTGGATAAGATTAATACCTTAAATACGGATGCTTATGGACTTCCTAAGAAGGATCTCTTGGTACAATTACAGGAAAGCAAACTAGCTCAAGATGAAGCAGGATTAGATGCTATAGATGCTAAATTACAAGCTTTACAAGACTTTAATGATCGTACAGGTGTCACAACAGTCGAGTACATTAAATATTTCTATCAACATCTATCTGATGGTAGATTAAACGATAAGCTTCGTAATAAAGTTGCTAACTTAACGTGGACTCTTTATCAGTCACAATCATTCCTAAAGGCAACAGATTTAAATAAACTCTTCCCAGAAATCTATCAAACAAAATTTGAAGTAGAAGAAGCTCTTAAAAATGAGCCCGCTGTAAGCAAGTCTTCAGAAACTATCCTAGATACCGAAAAAGTTGACGGTCAGAGTGCAAAAACTGCAGTTTATGAGTTCTTGAGAGGTTTGTTTGATGATATTAAACCTGAAGAAAAAACTAATCATGTCTTAAAAGGGCAGGTAGAAGAGTTACTAACCAAAGCTGAAGAATTGATTAGTAAAGTTAAGGAAGACGGTGTAAAAGTTTCTCTTGCTGATGAACTTAAGAATCTTAAGGTTGCTAGTGATAAAGATGATGCTGACCTTGATGAATTAAACACGCAAGTTCAAGATCTTCTAAAACGTATTACACAGACTATTCAGAAAGAAAGTCAGGAAGAGGCTCAAGATCCACAACTTTTGGCTCTCTATCAACAGCTTTATAACAGCGTCATTGCCCTCCATAGCTATTTGGAGATGAATAATGGTTCAGATGCTGACTTTGAAAAAGTAGATGCTCTGTTTGATAAACTAGCAGCAGCAAGTAAGGATAAGCAGGCTCTTCTAGCAGTTGCTCAAGAAATTCTCTTATTGAACCAAGAGCTTAGATCTAAAGCAACGCCAAGTCAAGAAACACCTGTTGAAACAAAACAAGAAACACCAGGTCAAGCAAGCACTGATGAGCAAGTAGAATCTAGCTCAGTGCAGACAACAACAGAGAATACTTCTGAAACAACAACTGAACTGAATCCTGAATCAACAGAAAAAGTCTCAGACTAAAAAAAAGACGAAGTAGCTTAGCTACCTCGTCTTTTTTTAGTCTTTATAAGCTACAATTCCAATAATAGTGTCAACTGCACGTTCCATTGTTTGAAGGCTAACGTATTCAAAACGGCCATGCATGTTTTCACCACCAGCAAAGATATTTGGCGTTGGAATTCCCATAAAGGAAATCTTAGAACCATCTGTACCACCACGAATTGGTTCGATAATAGGTGTGATACCAAGGTCTTCCATAACTGCTTTGGCAATGGTTACTGGTGTCATATCCTTTTCGATGACTTCCTTCATGTTGTAGTACTGGTCTGTCAATGTTAAAGTAACACGATTGCTACCAAGTTCTTGGTTCATCTTATCAGTAATAGCTTGCATGGCAGCTTTTCGTGCTTCAAAGGTATCCTTTTCGAAGTCACGAATGATATAGCTAGCACGCGCTTCCTCAACACTACCAGATACATCCATGAGATGGTAGAAACCTTGATAGCCCTCAGTCAATTCTGGGCGGTCACCAGCTGGGAGTTGGTTGTGGAAGTCAATTGCCAACTGAAGAGCGTTAACCATTTGTCCCTTAGCAGTTCCAGGGTGTACATTACGACCTTGGAAGTGAAGTTCTGCACCCGCAGCAGAGAAGGTTTCGTACTGAAGTTCACCTAGAGGTCCGCCGTCAACTGTATAAGCGAAGTCGACATCGAAATCTTCTGCATCAAATTTATTGGCACCAACACCGATTTCTTCATCAGGTCCAAAGCCGACACGAATTTCGCAGTGCTTAATTTCAGGATGAGCAGTCAAGTATTCGATGGCTGTCATGATTTCGGCGATACCTGATTTATCATCAGCACCGAGAAGGGTAGTCCCATCTGTAGTAATTAAAGTTTGTCCATGATATTTCTCTAAGCTCTTAAAATCTACAGGATCAAGCTTGAAACCAGATTTACCTAGTTCGATAAGGCTACCGTCGTAGTTTTCAACTACTTGTGGATTGACACCTTCAGCATTAAAATCAGCCGTATCCATGTGGGAGATAAAACCAATCTTGCGAGTTAAACTTGGATCGTTAGCTGGAAGTGTACCAATAGCAAAACCGTTTGGCAAATAATAGACATTTTGCAAACCGACACGTTTCATTTCTGGGATGAGGACATTAGTAGCAAAGTCTACTTGACTTTGAGTGCTTGGTGTAGTAGTAGAATTTTCATCTGAACGTGTGTTAACCTTAACATAAGTTAAAAAACGCTCTAGTAATGTTGGATATTTCATCATAACTCCTTTTTATAATTTTTTATTTACCTAAACAGAATTGGCTAAATAATTTTGTGATAAGCTCATCTGGCGCTGCATCACCAGTAATTTCTCCAAGAATTTCCCAGGTACGGGTCAAATCAACCTGAAGCAGGTCGACTGGCATGCCCAATTCAAGACCTTCGTTAACAGCTTGTAAGCTTTCAACTGCCTTCTCAATCAAAGAAATGTGGCGAGCATTAGACAAGTAAGTAGCATCTTGCTCAACAAGTCCAGCATTTTCAAAGAATAGGTTGTTGATGCGTTCTTCAATCTTATCAATGTTTTGATTTTTAAGGACTGAAATGCGGATGATATCTTCAGGAAGTTTCTTTGTTTCAATAGCTTCTGGGAGGTCAGTTTTGTTGAGAAGAATGATTCGATTAGTATCTTGACTAATTTCAAGAA
>ERZ773067.538-NODE-538-length-22763-cov-4.227453_pt1 | contig 22763 bp, 28 predicted proteins | sample MGYA00580622_ERZ773067 | MGnify/ENA primary metagenome ERZ773067 (study PRJEB29015, sample SAMEA2737998) | human oral metagenome | biome: human oral; feature: human-associated habitat; material: dental | place: China | collected 2113 ...
AATGGGTTCTTCTTTATAACGAGGATCATTGTCCACATAGACCAGTTCTTTTTTGTGGCAATCTAAACACACAATTAAATCGTACATTTATGACTCCTTTATATTATAACGATTTAACTAATTTCATCAAAGCATCAATGACACGTTCGTTAGGTTTGATTGTTTCAGTTTTACTTAGATATGCGACATGACCATTTTTAAGAGGTTTATCGTAGTTGACGGTGATGGTATTATCTTCATGTAGATATTCTGTCACCTTTGCAAGCTGTTCTAATTTAATGTCATAATTTGGGAGAATATACTTGATGTAGGATCCTGTGTTATCCAGTAGGAATACGGAGTTGTCAACGTTTGTGAAACAAATAAAACTTCCATCACCATTATAGGTGTCTTGTACATATCCACCATTTTGTTGTTTGATTTGGTTATCATGATAATCTGACCAATTGAAGAAATAATCGGACCATGTAACTCCTTCCATGTTCTGATTGATAATTCCATAGGTTCCCCAATCAATGGCATAATGACCTTGAATATCAAGTTGACCCAAGATATCATTAATATTTTGAGGTTCATTTTCATGTACAAATAGTAACGTTCTAAACTCTCCAAACCAGACATGGTAGACGTTGTAATTACCTGGTTTAGCTACGGCGTCATATCCACCTTCTGCGATCAAGATTTTTTCACTAAGTGTTGTTTTTGCAACTAATGATTGTTTCATTTCCATGTCTGTTACTTCCTTTACTTATGTGTTATATTAGAGTGGTAATGTATTGAGTTTCTTATCAAATTCGTCATCTGTTAATTGTGGTGACAACAGTGGTGATAAGCTATCACTGCTATATCCTTTTTCATTTAACATTTCTGCTGCATCTAAAATATCAATAATCCTATATGGTGATAATGGTCTTGCCCAATAAGGTAGATTTGCATCATATAATTGTTGAGGTGTCATTGTTGAATAACTATCATCACTTGATGCTTCCATAGCTTTCTGTTTGATTTCAAAAGCTGATTTTGTGTTATCACATTCTTTAAATTGTGATAAAAACATGATATGATCTTTGATAATATTATTATCAATTTGTAATTGTTCCATTAAATAATCATGCATTGCCATGTGTGCACTATTAAAGTCATTTTTTTCTTTTAATATTTGTAAATATTCAGGGTGTTTGAATAATACTATCGTTTTAATTTCGACACAAGCATCTGTAATAAAATGTTCAGGGAAATACCCTGCAGATGCTAATTCATATCTTACATCATCTGATTCATGGTTTTTCCATTGTTCATAATATGCTTGATGTGTACCCTCAGAAATAGCACGAATTATATCATTAACAGATAATTGTGTTTCAAATGTTTGTTTTTTCATAATAGTATATCCTCCATTTATTTAAATATTCTTAATTGTTATAATGATGTCTTATTCAAATCCTCTAAGTACATAAGAGTTACTCTTTCCACATGAGTTATAATCCATAATAATCATGTCCATTTTATCATCTCCTGTTAGCTGAGATTTCAGGTCTGAATATTTTGGAATATATCCGATTCGATGGTCATTTCCGTTAGTATCATGAACATATACGGCTACCGCTGTGGCATCATATGGATTGGTTGGTTCAGCTACTAAATGAGCTGTTGTATACATTAAGTCAATTCCAAATCTGTTTTTATTACTTGGAATGAGTCTACCTTCTATTGTTGAAAATTCAGGTTGTTTTACATAGCTAGTTCCCACTACTTTTTCTGTCATAATAAAAACTCCTTATATATTAAATTTTGATGAATGATGTTTAGTTTGAAAAATTTCGGGAATGGAAGGGGGTAGGGGAAAAACGTAGTTTCCCCCTAGAAATTTAGAAAAGTCGTTGAGACTTTTCTAAAAAAAAAGAGGGATTTCCCTCTTTTTATAACCAAAATTGTTCAGGTGCAATGACTAATACTACGTTTTCAACGCACCCTTTAAGCATGGCTGCAATATATTTATGAGTATGATTAAAGACAAAATGTTTAAGTTCCCGTGCATAAGTTTGTGACACACGGTTCATTGCATCACGCGATTCTCCCTGTCTATCAAACTCATAATCATAAATATTAGTAATTGGAATGTAGGCTTGAGCTTCGTTAGGTGACGTTGTTAAATAAAACTCATTATTAATGTTTAGTGCTAGATATAAAACTTGATATCGGTTATGAGGCGTATCAAGGTAATGAAATCCTTCTGTTAGCTCGTCATCATATAGTGATGCGATGATATTAAATGGTTCAGTGATACGACTAAGTGCAGTTCCCAACGCAATCAAATTATGCCCTTGTTCTGTCACATTTTTGAGTAATTCCATATACCCTCCTTGAATCCGTTTTTATTTCTAGGAATAAGTCTACCTGCAATAGTTGAAAATTTAGGTCGTTTTATATGACACGTTTCTACTACTTTTTCAGATATAACAAAAAACCTTAATGAAATTGATTTTGATGAATGATGTTTAGTTTAAAAAAATTTCGGTAATGAAAGGGGGGTAGGGGGAAAACGTAGTTTTCCCCTAGAAATTTGGAAAAGTCGTTAAGACTTTTCTAAAAAAAGAAGGGTTTTCTTCTTTCGAATAACAACATATTTGCATTATTTAAGAATAAATATTGAAATAGTAATGAAACAGACTACCTACAATGATAGTCTGTTTTAATTGATCATTATAATGTTCGATTACTTTCTAATTCTAAACCCTTAAAATCATCTACTGATAGCACATTATAATCCTTAATTTTTTCGGTTTTAAACTCGTTACAAATAGTCTTAAATGACTTAAAATCAGATGCGAATAAGTATACATGGTCTTCCAGTTCATCATACGGAACAAATAGTGTTCCCCATATTGAAGGTGAAATATCATCTCTTGGAAATGATAGTGCATCTATCAGGGCGTGTCGATCACCATCCAATTCATAAATGTGAGGGATATAATCATCTGCAACTTCTGTCAATGCAATATCGATATTGGAACCCTCATCCAACTCATCTGGTAAGAGGTCGACTTCATGTACTTTATCTATTTCCCACTTGTTTTTAGAACCATGTATTTGAAATCCTGCTTTTTCAAATGCTGTCAATTGTTTCGTTCGAATATCCTTACCGGTTTGGATATCATCTATCATTTTTTCAACATATTGAGAAAGTTCGGTAGGTGTCATCTGTTCTTGTATTGTACTATAATCGGCTTGCCAAAAGAACGATTTGTCATTATATACTGTCGTAACATAGTCATGGTCTATTATTATAGTATACGACTCGTCATTCTTCTCTACAAGTTCGATATATAATTTATTTCTATCATCGGATAGTGTAGTATCTAATACTATTGAAATGCGATTAGGTGATATATCATCTACTCTATTTTCAATGTCAGTTATTTTTGTCTTCAAGGCTTTGAGAACATCTAACATGGGCTGATAATTTTCGATAGTGTAATATGAATTTAATCGACATATATTATCACCGTTTTTATTTTGAATCTTTTCATCATTTATACTAAATTCTAATGATGCATCCTTAAAAGCATGTAGTAATTTTTGTTCTAGTTGTAACATATTATACAGTTACCACCCTTCTTTTGTTAGTCCTGTTATGATTATACCATATTTTACGATAGTATATAGGACATGGTCATAGATGAACCAATTCAAAGACAGTGAAATATTCAATTGACTTTATATGGTTTCATTTGTTAATTCATAAATAGTTAAACGATGGAAACCCCTGATTTCAATCAGGGGAGGAAATCGTTCCTTTCTTTTAAATCTTATTTACTTTCACTCCATAAATAACATACAACTGAGTTTTTCATGTTAATCTTACTTTCTTTTTATATAATATTGAGTAGTATGAACTTTTCATTGAATAATACTTCAACCATAATCAATTTCATGATTGTTATGTAGTTCATTTTTTAATAAAAAATTTCCTTATTGGTTCAGTGTCTATTTGAAATTCTGGAAATTTCTCAATAATAATCATTAGAATGACAGCCCCTGTAGGTGCACAAATTGCGATTTGAATTGCAGTTATAACATGAAAACTAAAATAAACTAGTAAACTAATAAGCGGTGCTACCACCAAGAACGTATATACATAAAAAATATAGTTTTGCTCCATATCAATATCAGATTTAAATTCAAGATATTTATAGGTAAGAACACAAGATGCTGTCATTGCAAATGCTGTAATGGTAGCCATATATAAACTTCCAATTATTACAAAAATATCTGCTGGCACAAACGGTTCACTATGAATAGGGATAAATAGAGAGATTCCAAATACCACTACTAAAAGTTTACTAATTAGGGTTAATTTGGTATTGAGTTCATCCCATAAATAAAGTATGAATGAATTATTTTTCATAATAATCTCGCTTTCTACTCTATAATTTCATATTCTTTGAAATAATTATTTAATTCAATAATACCATATTGTTCTACTAACTCACCAAGTGTTTTTTGTGCTTGAGAAAGAGCATACTGTGAAGCTGCAGTTTTTGCAAATAGCACTTTTTCGTTCTTCGTTTTTAGCTGTTGGTAAATTTCTTTTTGAATGTTTAATACAGGGTCCTTGTTATCAATCCAATTCTCTTGCAAAATAAGATCTTCTTCTTCGTATGCGATTTTTGTAAGGAAATGTTGCAATTCATCATCATCAATGAGATTACGTAAGAGCTCATTTTTATTATCGGAATGGGAAATGGTTTGATAATCAACTAATCGATTTACAAGATTCACATATAACTCATAGTTTTTACCCGATGTTTTACTCTGTTTATATGCATACTCAAGTAGCTCTTCACTCGTACCATGAAATCCAATGGTCGTCCACATTTTATTTGATTTAGTATAAGTGAATGCATCTCCTGATACCCAATTATTTGTAAAAACCAAATAATCTGCCATTGATTCAATAATAGCATCATCTGATATATCGGCATACCCCTTAACAATCGCATATTTTAGAATTTTCGCATTTCCTCGAATATAGGCTTTATCATCAACAAAGGCACTATTTCCTACAAAGGCGTTTCCACTAATAACAGCATTCCCATTTATAGTTGCAGCATCCGTTATGGTTGCGTGTCCACTAACGACTGCTCGTTCACATACTGAGGCATTTTTTGAGATAACTACATAGTCATTAATTTGCGCCTTATCATAAACTTGAGCATTCATACGAACGGTAGCATTGTGAAGAACCATTGCATCACCAAATACTTTAGCATCATTATAAATCCAACAATCATCTAGATGACTAAGATTTGATTCTGATTCAACATATCCCCCAATATCGCCTTCTTTTACATCACTAAATGATCGTAATGCTTTAATTCGATAAAGGGTTCTCTTATGAAATGTAATTGTTTCGTTGGTTAACTTGTATTTCTTATTCATTTGTTTTCCTTTCTAACTTATTTTTTGTGAATTTATCAAAATCTTCCTCCAATGATTTAATGAAGTTCTCATCATTGGATTCTAATTTTTTAATCAATGCATCCATTTTTTCGATAATTGTCATTTCTATTATCCTTTTATTGAATGTTATCAATACTTTAATTTGCAAATCAAAGTATTAAAAATAGAAAAACAAAAACTGAGCAAAGCTCGGTTAGTATTTATTATAATCCCATTTAGCACATAATAAATCATCACGTTTGAGTTCAACGTTTTTCCATTTCTGAAGTAATTCACGAGTATCAAAACGTTGGTCAACAATGATTGCATAACCATTTGGTGTTTTATAACCATCTATATTGATTGGTGGACGTTTTTCATTGTTTTTAGTACGAGTGTTGTTGTGATAATAGTTGATATCATCGATAAAAGCATTTACTAAATCGTCAATGTTTTCACCATCAACTGGGTCAAAGTCGAACAGCCATTTGAGGTGTTTTGAGTCAGCAGCATTTTCTTTTTTAGCAGCTAGAGCTGAATTTATACGATTTGATATTTGTTCAGCAACTTCGTAGGTTGGTGATATTATAAGAAAGTCTTTTTGTACAAAACCTAAATCAATTAAGTTTTTTATAAGACCTGCAATAATGAATGTTTTACCCGAACCTGATGGGCTTGTTATTAATACGTTTTCATGGGTATTACCATTATCAATTAATTCAAGTGTTTGTTGTATAATATATTCTTGATCTGGAAATAACGATATAGACATACTTTATTATACTCCTTTTTATAAATTACTCATCTATGTTGAGTTACACTTCATAAGTGGCGTTGTTATTGCTTCTTCTACTGACCATCCCTTTTTACGTCGTGTTCTATACGTATTATATTTAATGTTATAGTCTTTACACGCAGCTTTAATGTTTGAATATGATTTACCATTAATAGTTATTAGTGGTCTTTTATTGGTAGGTTTTTTAGTAATGTTTTTAACAATAGGTGATTGTTTTTTTATTTGTTGGTTGACGGCTTCTTCAAGAGTTTGACCTCTTTTAAGCCTTGAGTAAACGGTATTTATATTTAAATTATGGTCGTTACAATAACTAGTTAATGACTTATAAGAAACTCCGTTGATTATAAATTCTGATTTGGGTCGGTGATAGTGTTTAATAGATTTATTATTTTTCAATAATCGTTCTACTGTAACTTGTGCTAAATCATATTTTTTAGAGATTTCATATACTGATGAAAAAATCTCCCCATCCTTAGTGATAATATTTCGATTTTTCTTTTTCTGTTTTACTTTTTTAGATTTATGATTAATGGCATCTTGAATTGACATATTTTGTTTGTAAATTCTAAGTCTTAATTGTTCGACATTTATATTAAAATAATTGGCAATTTCAGGTAGCGTATGAAAGGTCATTCCATTAATATTGTATTTAGCAGGTTTTTGATTAATTATATTTTCTTTTTTTGAGTCTTTTGGTTGTAATTTTTTTGTGAAATATTTAGATTCTGATTTTAATGATGTTCTACTTAATGTTTCTGGATGCTTCATATTAATCATTTTCGCTAATGCATATGGTGTTCCTACAATGGTGGATGTTGTATGAACATTATTGTCTATTAAATATGTTTTATCTGCAAATTCAATGATATCATTAACACAAATTAGTGTAGCTAAATCTTTATAATCTTTAATAGTTGGGTTATTATTTTGTCTAATACGTTCTTCTTGCTTTGATGGGATTGTTAGACCATCTGTAAATAGAATATTATCTTTTGGAAAATAAAATGACATTTTGGTTTAACACCCCTTTCACTATCCTTCTTTTACTGAAAATTCTTAATACTTTAATTTGCAAATCAAAGTATTCTACTTACAAAGGGGCATCCAATGGTGAATGTTCAATAATTTTCATTTTAGGGTTAGACTTTGTATATCGTTCAGCTTCTTCTTGTGAGTCAAAGAATTTGGATGATGGTACGGTCCAGTCTTCATGAATTTCACGTACTTCATATTTTGGTCTAACATATCGAATCATATAGATATCATCTTGTCTAATCCCAATAGGATTCGACCCAATTTTTTGTTGAATATGAGTTACATCTACGATATACATGCCTTTATCTTTCATGTCATCCAATTCTCTTTCGAGATTATAAATGTTGTTTCCCAAATCAGATGACGTGTCAAATAGTGTGATTTGAATATCTCGTTTTGTGAATACGGGCATAATTATTTCCTTTCTTCCTGATTTTAAAATAACAATTCAAATTCTAACCTTTTTAAGATTTTTGTGAATTGAATATCATTTACAACCAAGGTTGTAATAAGATCATGTAGTTTACTGATATCCTCATCTGAATTGATTTCAAAATATCTAAACTTTGGCATAAAATTATCAAAAACAGTTGATGCTTCATGTTGATGACTGAATATAATTTCAACATCATTTTCTTTAGCTCTTGAATCATTATTATCAGCTAATGGTGTAAAATTAATGGTAATTTGATGAGAGTAGTGTTTATCCTCATCATCTTCATCTTGTTCAAATAAATAGTTAATGTTAATAATATTCTTTAGAACATGTTGTTGTTCCACTTGAACATCCATTTCACTTAATGATTTCTTTAGTTTACTTACAAGATATTCAGGCTTGAATCGAATATTTCCTTTAATGATATCTGATAAATATTCTCTAGGTTGGAATGGTTTAGTGATATCGGTACATGAAGTGTTTAAGATAATGGGTTCTTTAATTGGATTTTGCAAATCAAGGATATTTGTGATGAATTTAGGACTCTGTGGGTCTACATGATTTTCCCAGTTTTTGATCATATTATCAATCCAATTTTGATGATTACCACGATCATTGTATTTCCGTTTATAATGATTTTTATCAATAATATCAGGTAGTACAATCTGAACATTAATATTACGATTATTTAATTCCTGTATTACTGTGGGGAGCATTGCAATGAGGACATAATCATATTTCTTTTGCGCTTGAATAATAGCGTCAACATATTCGGATAGTCCATTTGGATTAATTTGACGTGAGTTATCCCCTTTTAATTTTTCATACTCTTCTATTGTTAGATTATCAGGCAATTTGAAAAAAAATTTGCTTGACTCTAAGTCGATAACATTATCGTATTCTAAGGCTGCAGTTGTTTTACCAATACCTGCAAACCCTGAAATAATAGTTCCTTTTGGAATAAAATGTTTATTTGACATAGGTTACTCCTATATAAAATATACTAAAATGTATATTTTATGAACCTTTCTAATTTCATTAAAATAAGTTTACTAAAACGGTCTGAGAAAACTCGGGGTTTCAATCCCGAGATGGATCAGTATCATTTTGGTTCTTTCGTATGTTGATTCTCCACGTACTCATGCACCGTTTCTTTTGAAACGACACCTACTGTATGCATAAAGAAACTAGGACTCCAAAGGTGTCCTTTATAGAGTTTCATCTTGTCTTCTGGGTGTAATTTGAACCACTCCCGAGCAGCTGCACCTTTAAAACTCTTTACAATACTTGAAGGTGCAAATTTCGGTGGAAAAGATAGGACTAAATGAACGTGGTCTGGCATGATTTCAATTTCTTCAATGACAGAACCGTTCTTTTCAGTGAAGGTTTCTAATAATTCTTTCAACTCGCCTTGTTTCTCTGAGGTATCAAAAATAGGTTTGCGATATTTGGTGACAAAGACTAAATGGAAATGAAAATCGTAAACACATGTTCTTGTTTCAATCATAGTTGTACTCCTTTAATCGTATATATTTAAAGTTATCCCTTGACTTTATTCTATCATATATGGTATAATAATGTCAAGAATAAGACAAGGAGAATTCTCAATGCGAGCAAAAACCTCTAGTTACATTGTTGCGGTCAAACTCAAATTGCCTCAATCAATTGAAAATCGTTTGGAAAAAAGTTTTCATATAACAGCGAGTGCTTACAACGAGGCGCTCAGTTTGGGATTGCGTCGATTTGAAGCACTTAAACAAAATTCGATGTATCAAGAATTGCTCGAGCAACGTAGAGTTGATGAAACTCAACGAAAAGAGTATGACCAAGCTCTTTTTAAACTCCGAAAATCTTATGGTTTAACCGAATTTGGGTTATCCGCCCATTTAGGTCAACAACGAAAGAAATTGGGTTCTTCGTATAAACAATTGAATTCTTGTGAATTGCAAGTCATTGCTGGTCAAGCATATAAAGCTCTTGAAAAGGTTCTTTTCTATCAGATCAAACCAAAACATCTTCGATTTCGTAGTAAATACGATTTAAACGTAAGTTATCGTAACCGTATCAATAATACAGGAACTCGATTGTTGACATCTAATAAAAAAGGAGTAGCTTATCGACTGTATCTCCATAAGGTTTCAACCTTTGTGGATATACCCATCAAAGCCTTTAACAATTATCAACAGATGAGTCTTTTACGAAGTGAGAAAATCAAATATGTCCAAATTATTCGAAAGACTATTCGAGGAAAGAACGTTTATATCCTGCAGATTGTTTGTCAAGGTTCACCTCTTTCAAAGGTAAATAAAGGTGATGGCATACTTGGAATTGACCCAGGCATCTCAACGGTCTCTTATGCGTCTCAAACAGAAGTTGCCTTATTCGATTTGGTACCAAAAAATACTAATTGCAAAGAAAGACTGATGAGACATCTTGATAGAAAAATAGAGCATAGTAGACGGGTAAATAATCCATATTGTTATAAATCTGATGGTACTATCAAAAAAGGTGTGCGATTTAAACAACCTTCTAATCGACAAATGAGATTGCGTGTTAGACAACTTAAAGCCTATCGTTCTTTATCTGAAGAACGTAAGAAACTCCAAGGCCAACTTGTTAACCAATTAGTATCACAAGCATCTGTCATCAAAATGGAAGACCTGAATGTTAAAGGTCTACAAAGACGCAGTCAAGATATTAGGATTAATCCTAAAACAAATAGACCTTTTAGTAAAAAACGTTTTGGAAAGGCCATTTTTAGAGCGGCACCAAGCGCCTTTAGACAAGCTCTTCAAACAAGAGCTCATCAACTAGGTATTGATTTTGAGATAATATCACCTCGAGAAGTCAAACCTAGTCAATACAATCACATCACTCAAACTTTTGAGAAAAAGACACTTTCAACTCGCATTTTTGATTTATCACCAGAATGGACCGGTCTTCAACGAGACCTTTATTCAGCCTTTCTCATTGGACATATTGAGGATGGAATATATCAACAAGAGCAACTAGTTCAGGATTTTCCTGATTTTTATAGACAAATGAAGAAATTTCTTCAAGAACCTAGAGAAACCAGTCGTTTAGATTGGTATCTACGCTAAGTAAATCACTACTAAAATAAATTGTCAAGGAAAAGACATTTTATAAAACCCGAGGGACTGACGCTCCTTTGTTATCGCACAAGACAAAGACCCGTCTTTGAAACCGTAGAGTCTCAATCGAGAGCCTATCTTCTTGTGAAACTTCCAATGCTCAGACACATACCGAGATTGGGTCTTTACCTAAAGCAGGTCATTGTCTCTTAGGCAGTCGTTTTCAATCAAGCTAGATGAAGACGAGAACTGAGCGCATTTACGAATGAGTAAATGGGAATCCTAGGACTTCAGTCCAGGGATGACGTCAAAGGGCTTTTGAACCTAGTTGTGCTTCATATTCATTGAATAAATCAATAATATGACCATCTTTTAGTTTTTCAAATGGCTGTTGTTTACACCATGCTGCAAATGCTACTTGTGTGGCATTATTTGCATATTGAGTTACATTTTTGTTATGGTAATAGGCTTTTACCATATCTTTGATTCCACGAAGACGTTTGAGTTCTGTGTAGTATTCATATTTGACTTTAAACATGTATCCGTTTTGATCTTCAATCACTAATCCTTCAGATGTGCGATCATGTTTATGTTCATGAATATAACGCATCAAGTCTTCCATGTCATTGAATTCTTTGACAAGTTCTTTGCGAGAGAAGAATTCTGATTGAATTTCTAATTGACTAAGAACTTTTTCAGAAAATTCAGCGTCTACTGTGACACCATTAATGTCATATGAATTTGGAATCGCATCAAGGATGACGAGTTTATTTTCATTAAAGTCAATGATATGACGATCATCAACGTGCATAACTTCAAAAGTGAATGAACAATTATATGCTTCTGATAATTGTTTCAATTGTTCTTTTTCTGATTCGGTTAGATTGTTAAAGATTTCAGTAAAGTACTCAACAAATGGGCCTTTTGTAGTTGATTTTGAGGCTAATGTAAATACCCCATCTACTGATGATGCAATCCCTAAGAATCCATTGTATTTATCATAAGCCATCAACGGATAGGCAACTTTCTTCTTCAATTCTCGAACAGATGTTTCTGCATTTTCATTGAGATTGAAGAATTTGTTATATGAACGGATTTTAATATCACCTGATGTTTTGTCTACAAACAATCCCCGGGCGGTAATGGTATTTTTGTTCCATTTGCTTTTACGAAAGGCTTTTTCTGTAAAGTTTAAGGACATGAGATTGTCATCAAGGTCTTTCACTTTGATGTATTTATCGTGAATCATTTTGTTGGTAGTTGGATTTTGAGTGTCTTCAATCCATGATTTTCGTTCACGCTCAAAATCGTCTTCTGTTGGGATTTGAAATACTGTATTTTTGAATTTAGTAATGGTGTAACCATCTTTTGATATATCAAGAATTACAAGATTTCCACCATATTCAACGTCATCTTCTAAACAAATTGAATGTGGTGTGGACTCTGTGTGGCGGTGACCATGCACTTGAATAAATCCTTGTGTTCGACCCTTTAGGTAACTTTGCTCCCATGATTCATCAATTTGATGGTCATATCCACCAACACCTCGAATCAGTTGGTCACCTGAAATGGTGGTCATATTTGGTAGTGATGAAATGCCACCATGGTTTACAAAATATTTTTGACCATGAAATTCAAATGCATAGGCTAGTCGGAATCGACGTACAAATTGTCGAACTTTTGCTTTCAATTTTTCTGAGTCAATCTGATTGACAGGAATACCTGTATCCATTTCAGTTTTTGATGTTTTATATGGTTTTAACCAGAGTGTTTCATTCTTATATTTAAGATGTGGTTCCATAACAATTGACTCACCATCAGTATCTTGAGTAGTCCAAACTGGAATTGTAGTTGGCTGACCATTTACTGTGTAATATATAGAATCATCTTTGTCATAAACTCCAATATTAAAATCTGATTTTGGTTTTTGATTAAGGAGTTGTGGGAGTGTTTTAAATTTGAATTCGCGAGGAATGTTTGGTTCACCCGATTTCTTCAAATCCCATGAGTCCATGGCCCAATTACGAAGATGAGTGTCATGATTTCCTTCAATAAATACAACATTTGATTTAGTGTAAATAGATAACATGAAATCTAAAACTTCTTTGTTTTCAATTCCTCGATCAAGAAGGTCACCTGCAAAGATATATTTTGTATTTGGGTCTAATTTTGAACTGATTGCTTCGTTTAGAACAGTGTAACAACCTTGAATATCACCAATAATTTTGACCTGCTCATATTTATCGGTCAAATCATCGGTCCAGTAATTGATGATTTCAGAAATATCTTGGATTTCCGTTGCAAATGAAGATGGCTTCGTGTTATCAATCAAAGCTTTCATACGATTAAGATGTTCAAGTGGTATACGTTTGTATTCAGGTCGCGTTTGGTTTCGATATTCTAAATCTTCAAGACTAATATCAAAGTTTTTGTAATAAACTTTGTATCGATATTTTTCAACAAGACCGCGGTATTTATTGAACATAGCTTCACTTGAATGTGTCGCATCAATAATGGTGAAGTCACCTCGATGCATGCGTGATTCGAGTGCTTGGAACAATAATTCCCAAGCTAGTCGATCATTATCTTGAGTAATTTGGATTTCACCGTTTAATCCAAGAATAGGATTTGATGTGAGTTGACGAAATTTATCCAATTCAAGAGTGTAATTTTGGAGATTGTTTTCTTCAATCCATGTTGATTTCCCAGCACCTGGTGCTCCACGAAGTAATAGTAATGTACGCATAATAAGTTCCTTTCTTTTTCGACATCTACTAAAAATGTAATAATGTATTTTATAGTGTCTACGGTAATGTTATTTTGATCAAATTTTGATCAAATTTATGAAATTCAAAAAAATCCAGTTGGTTGAGGATACAACTAATTCTTTGTTAAATCTTTTAACCTCATTTCTTTTGCTTGTCTTTGTTTGAAATTTGATTCTAGCTGAGCTTTAATGAGATACCCCAATTCAACCACATCTTCAACTGACAGGTCGTGAGCTATGCCATTCTCATCCATATAGACCGAACCTTCTACTTCTTCGCAGTACTTAGACATACTCAGAACTACAGTCCAAGGCTCAAATACCGCTTCCGCAGAGTAATCAATGCGATTCTGAGTAAAGAAGAACTCATGAGAAGAATGGCTATAATAATGGTAAGAACCACCAAACATGTTTTCTAATTCATCATCGACAGAAAGACTGTTATTATGCAAGAAAGCAAGCGTATAGAAAGTTTCAGAAATCTCCCTTGGAAGGGAGGTTATTCGCTCAGAATGTTGGTCATGCGAAGTCCGAAGAACAACATAGTCAGAAAGACTACAAACAAAATAATAATCTCTGCCATCTTGCTGGTAAATATGTTGACCAACCTCAGCTATAAGAGCATCTTCTTGCAACTTAGCGTCGTCTTTTACTAAAATAATCATTTTAATATCCCCCTAAATAAACTACTAGTACACATATTAATTTCCTTTCTTTGTGAACTACTACTACCTACACTATCGTTTAGAGGTAGGAGCTTCTTGGGTATAGTCATCATAACCAAATAAATTAACTTTTGGATAACATGTGGATATATTAAAATAGACATCTGGTTTTACAGTTAAACCACTACTGATTGAAAATTTTACTATTACACCTTCTTTTTCCCAGAAATTAATAGCTTCTTTGCAGTATTTTGTAAATCCTTGTTGATCAGAACACGCACCTCCTTGACAGATACATCCTACATCTGAGAATTGAACTGATCCATATTCTTCTAATAGTGGTGTTACTTTTTCAATAAATTTAGGATTCAACAGTGCTTCATTAATTGCCTCTCCTAAATTTTTTATATACTTGATACGGTTTTTTTCACGTTCTTCTTGCTCTGTTTTTTCTTTTGCTATGAATTTATCTTTATTGGTCATACTCGTTCCTTTCTTATTGTGTTAAGGGCACCGTAATAATTTTGTTCATAAAGTGTGGATCCAAAATGATTGCATCTTGTCTGAACCCAGACATTGTAATCAAATTCAATCGATAAAGTAATGTTTTATGGAATGTTTCTTGAAACGCCTTGATGAACAATTGTTGATGTTCTTCATATTCATCTGTATCAATGGTGCCATTAATTGTTAATGTAACTGTATCATGAATATGGATACGTTTTCCATTTTCAAAGTTATCCAAATCCGTAGATGGTCCATGTGCATGATTTTGGAAAGCATGAATATCTAATCCCAATGGATAAAATCCATTAAATGAAATGTCTTCAAGTGACTGTTCCTTTGCTAGATTGTTAAGTTTTTCCTTGAATTGTCGTACGATTTTTTGACATTCATCATTGATTTTTTGGTTTGCTTCTTTTTGTGTTTTTGAGGTTTTAATGGTTTCAGTTAATGGAATGCAAATCATAGCTGAGCCATTGATGTTAAAATAAGTTCCCATGAGAGATCTCCTTTTCTATATTATTTATCGTCCATCAGATTTACTATTTTATAAAAATAAGATATAATAAACATGAAAGGATGATTGAAATGAAATTTACTGGTAATGAATTGATTGATAAGCATATTAAACGTGGATTAGGTCCGATGGATCGTGTTAATATGGATGATTATTATGACCGTCACCCTACCTTTTTAGAACATATTTCTAATGTAGGAAGTGAAAGTGATATCAAACTAATGTTTGAAGAAAACTTTGTAATTGAAAATCTTCTTAAAGAGGGGTCAACTGCAAAACTGATTCTTGCGAAACATGGATATGCACATGAATTATTGGCGCATGATAAGGATCCATCCATTCGAGCACAAGTTGCTAAATACAGTAACAATCCTGAGCAATTTCTAACGGATAATGCCTATGAGGTTAAAGTGGCATTAATTCGTAGGGATATTGGTTTAGATAAATTCACCTATGACTATAATAAATATGTCCAATTGGAAGTTGTAAAACGTGGATACAATCTTGATTACTTTATTAATTCACCACATAATTTTATTCGAATGCAAGTAGCCGAACAAGGTTATGGTTTAGATCAATTAAGTCATGATTCTGATATGAAAGTTTTAGAATCTGTTGCCAGACAAGGTTATGCTCCTAAACGATTTGCTAATCATGAATCGAAAGATCTTCAATATGCCGCTTGTCAAGCCGGAGCTTTTCCAGAGAAATTTATTAAGTATGATGACCCTAAATTTAGAGCAGCTATTGCAAAAAATGGTCAATACTTAAATGTTTTACAAGATGATGAGTCACCAGAAGTACTCTATAATGTGATTCGACAAGGTTATAACCTTGAACATTTTGTAAAACATCCAAGTGATGAAGTTCGTGAAGATTTGATTCATTATGTTTACATGTCATCTGATACGGACTTAAAACATCAAATTTATAGTCAATTAAAAGATGATTCCTCTGATAAAATTCGTAATTATATTGCAAAAGATGGTTATTATCTTGACCAATATGTAAATGATGAAAGTTCATATGTTCGTGAAGCAGTTGCCAAGAATGGATATGGACTTGATCAGTTAATACATGATACTGATGAGTATGTTCTTACAAATGTTGCTGAACATGGTTATGGTTTGGATGAATTGAAAACTCATCCTTCTCCATTTATTCGTGGTATGGTTGCATCTAAAGGCTATCAACCCGAATTGTTCATACATGACCCCTCAAAAATGGTTAGGCAGATTGCTCAACCAATTCTTACGGAATTAGAATGGGAACGTGATCATACGTTAACACTTGATGATTTAAGCTCATTAACCCAAGATAGCAATATCAAATCGAAAGGATTTTAAATATGAATTTAATAGATCAAATAAATGAAAAATTTCAACAAGTAGAACTTCCCTTTACGGCTTTTGAACATGATCATTCTATTTTTATAAAGGGCAGAGGATTTATTACAAAAACGAATATTCAAGATGTTAAAGAATTAGATTACAATCTTCAACTTTTGTCTGTCATTAAAAATACTAATCCTCAATTAGCAAATGAACGTTTATTGTTTAATGAAAATGAAATTGACATTGTTTCTTTTTCAAATGAAAATAGTAGTCAACATTTGTCTATAACAATAAATGACTCAGTTGAAATTTCAAATCATGTACAATATGACCAAACATTCAAATGTGAAACTGGCGGCATATATCAAAATATACCAATTGAGTTATCATATAGTAAATCCATTATTACAACTAAAGATGATGCTGCTCAAGAATTAAAAAATTGTTTATCATTAATGAATCAAAAATTAGATATTCAAAAAGATGAGATGACAAAATTGGCATCAGCTTTTAATCACAATAAAGATACACCTGTTCAAAATTCTACTATTACTGAATCACAATTCTCTTATCCAACCTATGATGGACCTATTGAAGTTGATAAATTAAATAAATGGGTGGCTACTCAAGGACTTCCATTTAATTATATAGAAGAATCAATAACTGATACAGTGAAACAGATTTCCCTTTATCATAACCAAGGTCACGTACTATCCTCATACACAAAGAATGATGGCGAATACAATTCTGACCTGGTATCTGATTTAAACTTTTTCAATCAACTTTATCATATTGATCCTAAGTCTATAAATGATTCGTTTACTACATCAGATGATGGCATAGTGACAAATCTTGACTCTCCTCACGATGTCATTGCGCAAATTGATCATAACGGAAGTGGTATTATTAAAATCATTGTTGATACGAATATTACGAATTTAGAACATAATAATATGTATACAACACATGAAGGTGTATCGGTCCAAATGAATCCTTCCTTTACCATTATGACTAATTTAGATAACTTTAAAAAGGATATGAAACTTGTTTCTCAAGCATCTAAGGATATGTCAAGTAAGTTAACTAATTATGGTGTAAAAATTGCAGATAAATTACTTGTAAATGAATTAAACTTAGATGATTTAAAAACAATTGACCAAAATATACAAATTTAAGGGAAGGTATTTACCTTCCCTTTTTTTAGTTCATATAAGCATCTGGAAATGAGTGTTCTTCCTCTGTTTCCAAATTATAGATGACGCAATTTTTAAAATGGTCATCTGCACCATGTGCACCATATTTTTCAGTTAGATATTGGTGTACTTTCTTACCAATATCTGAACGATGTTTTTCGGTACAATGGTAATAGTCTATTTGACCAAAGTAAGCCTCTTTGATATACGGTACCCAGTACCACTCAAATTCATCAGTATCAGACTCTTCTGGGCTATATTCATTGATCACAATTACAATTTGTCGTTCATCATTAATATAGCTATGTGAGAAATAAAATGGTAGTTCAAAAATACGTTCTCCATTACCATCATCACAAATAAATGTGATATAGTCGGTAATAACTTGTGATAGTTTTAACTGTTTACGATCTTCCTCTGTTAATGGATGATCAAATACGTGTGTCATTTTGATTTCAAATGTCATAGTGTCACCTTTTATTATTTGAATAAAATTGTAAATTCATCAAAATTTCGACTGGATGTATATGAATTATAATATTCGTTTACACCATATGTATGATATTGATCTTGTTTATCAATAATGACGATTTCGTATAATACATACTCAAATGGTAAGATTTTATAAAGTGGTAAATTGGTTTTTGGCTCATTATCACATGTTACATTTTTCGCATGTAATTCCAATTGATTAATAATATCCATCTTAATTAAAATGGTGTCCTTTGTACGGATGGATTGTGTGATCATACCAACTTCAAATTTAAGAACATCTTCCCATTTGATGGTAATGGATTTTATTTCATCCGTTTCTTCGTGACGATAAAATAATTGTAAAAATTTTGGATGTAAAAATTGTTTCATTTTTCTATTTTCCTTTTATTCTTTATTGTGAAGTGCGTTTATCAACCGTACAACTAGATTTTTATTTGCACTGTCATAAAATTGACCATTATTTGTAAATGATCCCGATTCGTCTAATTGCTCAATTGAAATCGTACCATCCTCATGGATGTTTTCAATTTGTAATTGATTCATATGTTTAGATTCGACAGCAAGCACTCTACATGCGACAATAACGATTTGTCGATTGGTTTCAAATGTGAAATTGACATTTGGATTAAACACATCAAATTGATGTACTAATTGTTCAACTTTTTCTACAATTTCTGTTTCTGTCATGGCATCATCAAAAATGAATGACTCGTTACGATAGGTTCCCTTAAGTTTTCCAGTTCGAATAATTAACATTTCTATTTTCCATTTCTATTTATTTCCAAATATCATTTTGAGCATTTTGTAATGATGCTATTTGATTCTGTAGTATGAATAGGTCAATAATATTGTTGACATCCTCATTTGTCAAAATATTAGGTAGGTGAATAGTTGTTGTTTCTTTATGTCGAATACCATTATAGTGTTGGATGATTTCGTATTCTTGCATTCGTTTGTCAGTTATTTGACGTTGTATTCCTTGTGATTGGTTATATTTATTATCCCATTCTAACATCTCTGATGTCGTATAAAGGGTTTTATCAATGTCCATAGGGTATGTCCTTCTGTCGAATCGAATCAGTTCAAATCGATGTTTGTAACTATTTTTGAGAAGTTCAATATCTTCTTCCGATATAGTTTGAGACTCAATCCATAGTGTTAGTTCTTTATTGAATACTTTAAAATATAGTTTGCTGAGTTGACTGAACATTTTACCATTAAAATCATCTTTAATAAGATGTTTAATATTAGTGTGATCTTCAAGTTGAGCAAATTGATTTGTTAATTTTTGAAGTTTATAAGCAATGCTTTGATTTTCAATGATTAATTGATCAAAAAGAACATGTGCGGTGATGTCATCTTCAGCTTTATGATTTCTGATGTACGTTGATTTTCCTGATGCAGCAGGACCAACTAAAAGTTTAATGATCATTTCTATTTTCCTTTCAAATAAAAAATCTACCTATAAATGGTAGATTTTTAGTTAATAGACTGATAGTCCTAAAGAGAATAGACCAAGTAAAACTATTCCAATTACTACAATGACAATAAGGATGTTAGATGTATCATCTGTTTCGTCTTCTGTTTGTGTTTGTGGTACGGAATGTACATGTGGAATATATAAGGGTCTATACATTAGCATATTGATAGGACTTGTTCCTTGGTATAATGGACTAATGGATTGTGTATCTGCTGCAAAACTATTTGTAGTAATACTTTTATGGGGTAATGATTTCCAAGAGGTTACAGGTGTTCCAATAGAACTTGCTCGCATAAAGGATTTACTACTTGAACGTCCAAAGTGGAATCCTTTACTAGAAGATCCTTTTGAGCTACTTTTTGCTCCACTTTTTGAACTATGTCCATGTGCACGAGCACCATGTCCTCCGTGACCACCATGTCCCCCATGACCACCTTTAGCAAGAGCTACTGATGGAACCATTAAAATTAAAATGAAAAGGATACTAATAAATTGTTTTTTTGTCATGTTTATTCCTCATATAATTCTTCGTATTGCATAACTTCCATATAGATCTCGCCCCATACCGTGTCAAATATAGGATGCGTGCTTTCTGTATTTTTCGCATAAGAGATGATTCCTTTTAGCATATCTAATGATAAACTACCTTGTACTCCTTCCGTTTTATTCCCATCAGGAAATGTTGATTGAAGAATAAAGGTACCTGAATCAGTCATACGTACAGTATTTTCTACTAATAGTTTACCATTTGGGTCAACAATTGTAAAGGTGACGGTATTTTGTTCAAAAAGTGCCAAATACTTCAATACGATACGAATATCCTGTCCAAAATCGTCCATATACTGAATAAGAGTCGATGATCTCATGTGAAAAATCTCCTTTGTTTTTAAATAATTGCAAATTGCGTGTTTTGTGAAAAATTTCATGAGTAGAAGGGGATTGGGGGATGAACGTAGTGACCCCCAAGAAATTAGGAAAAGTCGTTAAGACTTTTCCGAAAAAAGGAATAGTACTATTCCTTTTATGGTAATGGACCTTGCGGGGCTCGAACCCGCAACCGTCCCGTTATGAGCGAGATACTCTAACCAATTGAGCTAAAGGTCCAAATAAGAGGCATTATGCCTCTAATATGCTTACTTACTCTATGAATTTCACTGAGATAAAGCATCATTAGTATTTTTACGGTTACTTTCCGTCTAGTCTAAGTCTTCTTTTGTTGCTTTTCGAACAAACTTTCCATAAACTTGACTAGTCCATCCGTTATCATGTCCATGATTATTGGAGATTTTGTAGGATTTTCCAGAAACGCCTGTTACTAAATGTAGATAAATATTTCCACGAACTTTACATAAAACGATATCACGTTTCTTGATATTTGTTTGATCTGTAATAGGTTCGACAATTACTGCTTCACCACTTTTCAACTTTGGTGTCATGGAATTTCCTTTTCCTTTTACGATGACAGTTTCACCTGCGCATAATCGTTCAATGGTGGCTTGATTTTCACCACCAATAAAATACTTAGGCATCTTCTTCGTCCTCACAATAGAAGTAATCAATTTTGATTCCTACGATTTGATCACCATCTTTTGCAATGAAACAATCGTATGATCCATCTCCCAATCCAGAAGAGGTCATAATAGAATGTGCATCTGTCCATGTTTTATTTGTAAATTGTACGGTTTTACCTGTTTGAATAGCTTCTTCCTTTAGTCCATATTCAAATTCCAGGTTTCGAATCTTTCGATAGAGTTCAAGTGTGTCACTAAAGGATTCTCCCTTGTCACGAAGAGTCTCATATTCTTTATGTAACTTAATGTATTCAGGTAACCCATACTGTTGTAATGGATACAATTCTCGAGATTCATATCCATATGTGTGAATAGAATCGTACCAGCTTTCATCTCGATCCTCATCTTCTTTTATGTTTTTAAAATGAGTATAATCAACAATTCCAGCCTGACCAGAATCGACACCTACAACAATATCAGTATGTGTAAATTCAGTTGGTTTAGGTACGCTTTTATGCCAAATAAGGATAGATGCGCAACGTTCACCCCAACCATTGATGTCACAATATTGAGTTTCTGTATGCCATGTTCCGGGTTTCACATTTTCAAGTGTACCATTACACCATGTATCTAAGTCATAACATGGATCTGTTACAACTACTTTATCACATAATGTAATGTCAGGTCCTTGTTCTGGTTCATTAAAAATATCTTCACGGTCAAATTCATACCATTGATCACGGAACCAATCTTGCAACTCCTTATCTAAATCAAAGGTGCGACAGGATACGTCATAAATATCGCAATATTTTTCTAGTACGATGTTTCCGTTTTCTTTAATCGTGAAATGAATGATTTCGTCAGTTACCAATTCATATTCAAATTGGTATGGTTCTTTTTGAATGAAAAATTGGTTCAATAATTGAACCAATTCTTTTAATGTTTTGTATTTGTACATTACCATCCTCCTGATGCGCCACCGCCATCGAAGCCTCCACCGCCCCAGTCACCAGATGACCAAGAGCTAGATGAACTTGATGAATCATCAGACCAGGAACCCCATGATGAACCTGAGGATCCACCTGAATGATAATCATCATCGTCATCATCGCTATCACGATACGTTTCTCGTTTACGCTTTATATCTTCTTTTCGTTCATCTGTCCATGAATCATTATCAACAAATAGGACACTTCCTGGTAAGAGTGCATCGTAATGATTATAATCATATTGTGATCGTTTCAGTCGTTGCTCATAAATATATTGTTCTTTTCTTTTTTCTGTCCATGATGGATTTTTAACAAAATCAATATTTAATGGGGTCAATCGATCATCACCATCATAATCATATTGTGACCGTTTCAATTGGTCTCTATGTTTAAGATACTCACTTCCACCAATTGCAATACCAATACCAAGAATCCCAACAAGACCAACTGCAACAACTTTTCCTGCAAATTCATCATTTTCTTTTGCTTTTTGTTGATAATGATTCA
>ERZ773067.546-NODE-546-length-22535-cov-3.271975_pt1 | contig 22535 bp, 17 predicted proteins | sample MGYA00580622_ERZ773067 | MGnify/ENA primary metagenome ERZ773067 (study PRJEB29015, sample SAMEA2737998) | human oral metagenome | biome: human oral; feature: human-associated habitat; material: dental | place: China | collected 2113 ...
AAAAGAATTTATTATCTTTTGACACGCAAAAAATATGAGTAAGTAGCCATTTTTTTGCAAGGATTGCGAGAAGCGAAGCTGTAGCAATTCTGTATCAATGGGTGTCAAATACTTTTGACGCCCGCATCATATAATAAACTTTAGAAACATTACAGAGCAGAAAGGAAAGGTTACAAAATGAAAAAAATAATTGCTTTTATCTTAGCTATGATTATGATTATGTCATTTTCTGCAGGTATCGGAAATAAGTCTGATGCAGGGGATTACGTGCTTGGCGCAACGAGAGAGGGGAAGAATGAAACAGATGTAAACATTTATAAAACGCCGGTTATGAATTATACAGCTGAAGGTGGCGGTCGTATGGAGCTTACTAAAGTAAATACAAGTCGAAAAGAGAAATCTAAAAAAAGAAAATCTAAAAAAAGAAAATCCAAAACAGGAAAAAACAAAAAGAAAGCCGCTACTAATTCAGACATAAACAATAGCGGAAATAAAAGTGAAACTTTTACTTTTCAGAGCTTGCCTGAGAGTCTGGATGAGCTTAAAGAGCTTCCCGAAGCCACCCTTGATACTCCGTTTAAAACCGCGGCACTCACACTATGCGCGCTATGTGCTTATTCAAAAGATGAGGAAGTCGGAAAGGAAATGTTGAACTGGCTCAAGGGACCACAGCCTTTGTCGAACGCTGAACTTCAGTTCCTTAAGGAGAGAATAACAGGAAGAACCCATGTGCCATTCTCTTATTTTGCCGGGGCAAAGCCTGACAACGACTACACACCTGACGAACCATTTACATTAACAATAAGTGACAATCCTTATTCATATCAGAATAAAAATTATGCGGTAATGCATCTGAAATCGGGAGGAGCAGACAGTCCGCGCCAGATTAAGCTACGTAAAAAGGGTAATCAGTGGTTTCTGTGGGAGCAGTTTGTTCTTGTGGACATACGCGCACCAAAATCCGCTGATCCTTGGCAATAAATTGAGCAACCCCAATAATTAGGAATAATGCGCATAGGAGAATCATTAACTTCTATGCGCTTTTCTTTGCCATATATTCTGTAGGTGTACAGCCAAACTCCTTTTTGAAGCATCTGTTAAAATAGGCAGCATCAGAGAAACCGCAGGAATAAGCAATGTCACCTATATTTCTGCCTTCAAGGCTGTCAAATTCCTCAACTGCTTTTTGAAGACGGTATTTAATCAGATACTGTATTGGAGTTGTTATTAATATCTGTTTAAACAAACGAAGACAGGAACTTATACTTATATCTCCGCTCTTTGCAATGTCAGCTATTGTAATCGTTGTGGGATAATTATTTTCAATAAAAAACAATATCTTTTTGATACGGAGTTCATCCTGCTTGGCTTTGTCGGTGAACTCTGTTTCATTTTCAATTAAGTCTATATTACTTTTAATAAGACTGAAAACCCTGGTCAGGTTATGACGGATTGTGATTGGATAATCAGTTTTCTCATAGGCACCGTTAAGCCAGGCATCGTTAGACAGCTGCAAAATATCGTTATGCCATGAAATTCCCGGACTTAGCTTTATAAAGGGCAAAGCCTGTTTTTTAAGTATTGGTTTTATATAGGTTTTCCATACTATGTCCTCGTTATGAGCTGCAATTTCAGGGGAAAATATCAGAGCACGCTGATGCCCCCTGGGCGATAAGAGCTTTGCAGAGTGAAGAATTCCACTGTTTAAAAAATATCCCTCTCCTTTATTTAATACAAAACTGCTGTTTGCTATTTGTACACAGACAGAGCCTTCTGTTATTATTATAATCTCAAATTCGTCATGCCAATGCCAGGGAACCTTGACCTTTGTCAGGTCATCATCAAAAAAAGCAATAGGGAAATCTGAGGTTCCATAGGTCAGAAGTTCCCTTCCGCTACCGTCTGTCTTGTCAACCGAATATGATAATGCCATAAATATTTCTCCTTATATTTGACGAAATAATACTATAATATCTATTGGTTTTGGCGATAAAATGCTATCTGCTTATTAGTATTATACGATATAATCCTAAGAGGTCAAGAATATTACAGTCAAATTACTCTGAAATAAATCACAGACTTTTTATATACATTCTATAAAGTGATGTGGGTATCAAAAGTATTTTACACCCTATGATACAGGATTGCTTTGGATTCACATCCCGTAATCCTTGCAAAAATATTTTCGAAGATATTTTGTGAATAATTTGGGCTAAATAAATGTGGAGGAAATTTAATGGCTTCATTACTTTTAGTGGTTATCTACCTCATTTTCATCAGTCTCGGGTTACCGGACTCACTGCTTGGTTCAGGCTGGCCACAGATGCAGGTTAATTTCTCGGTGCCTTCATCTTATGCGGGCTACGTATCTATGACAATATCATTTATGACAATAATTTCAGCTCTTTTGAGTCCGAAAATGATAAAGAGGTTTCATACAAAATGGATTACCATAGTGTCGATTGGTTTGACAATAATCGGACTATTAGGGTTTTCTGTCTGTGGAGAATACTGGATGTTATTTTTATTCGCGGTTCCATACGGACTCGGAGCAGGAGCTATAGATGCTTCGGTCAATCATTATGTTGCAAATAATTATTCCGGCTCAGTAATGAATTTCCTGCATTGTTTTTATGGAGTAGGTGCGGTTATAAGCCCTTATATTATGGCACTTGCACTTAAATATGCAAGATGGAACGAAGGTTACAGATGGACTTCTTATATTCAGATATTAATTTTACTTGTATGTATATTTTCACTCCCTCTTTGGAAAGCAAATGGCAAAGATGAGGAAGAAGACCATAGCAATAGTGTAGGCATAAGGGAAGCACTTAAGGTACCTGCAATCATTTTTACACTGATTGCATTTTATGCCTATTGTGCAGGTGAAGCTACCTGTTTTCTATGGACTCCAAGCTATTTTGCAGACACAAAGGAAGGACTTTCTGCTGATACGATTGCATCCTTTGGCGCATTGATTTTTGGAGGGCTGATGCTTGGAAGAATGATTTCAGGATTTATATCTAATAAACTTGGAGACAGAAAGCTTATTAGAATAGGCATTTTTATAGAATTACTTGGAATAATTATGGTGTTTTTACCTGATGTAGATTATCGGATTGCGGTAGCAGGTTTCGTTATCATAGGTACAGGCATGGGACCGGTATATCCTGCTATCCAACACATGGCGCCTGCTAATTTTGGAAGGAAATACAGTGCAGCGGCTATAGGTCTGCAAATGGCATCAGCTTATGTAGGAAGTACATTCATGCCTATGGTATTTGGAATATTGCAGCAAAAAGTCGGTATAGGAATTATGCCTGTTTACATACTTATATTTGCTTTAATAAATTTTTCAATGCTTGAGGTGGCTTATCGTTTATTAAAGAAAGAAAAGGTTGGTTGATATGAAAATAGAACATGTGGCAATGTATGTAAATGACCTTGAGACTGCAAAGGACTTTTTTGTAAAATATCTTGGTGGCGGGGCGAACGAACTTTATCATAACAAAAAGACAGATTTCCGCTCTTATTTTATAAGCTTTGAAGATGGAGCAAGGCTTGAAATTATGAATAAACCTCAGATGGAAGATGCTAGTAAAGGCTTTAATCGTACAGGATATATCCACCTTGCATTTTCAGTAGGAAGTAAGGAGAAGGTGGATGAACTTACCGAAATATTAAAAAATGACGGGTATGAGGTTTTGAGCGGGCCGAGAACTACAGGAGATGGTTATTATGAGAGCTGCATTTTGGGGATAGAGGGAAATCAGATTGAGATAACTATTTAACATAAGCTAAGGCTTCATTCTTCAGAGTGAGGTCTTTTTCTTTTTGAATTTGATAAAAAGAGTTATAACGGAATCTTGACAGCCATATGGCTAAAGAATAAAATGATGTGGGTGTCAAAAGATGACAAAATCAAGAAAATAATTAAAAATTAAAAATTTTGCGGATAAATGGCGGTTTGGGGTTAAAAACGGAGGTAAATATGGAGAGGCCAAACATAATTTTCTTTTTTTCAGACCAGCAGAGGGCTGATACAATGGGAGTTTACGGACAGGAACTTGATATAAGTCCGAACTTGGACAGACTGGCAGGTGAGGGAGTGCTGTTTAGAGAGGCATTTACCGCACAGCCGGTATGCGGGCCTTGCAGGGCTATATTTCAGAGCGGAAAGTACCCAACGGACATAGGCTGTTTTAGGAATGGACAGTCGCTTCCAAGGGATATCAAAACTTTGGCTAATTATATGGAAGAGGCAGGATATGAGAATGCCTATGTAGGTAAATGGCATCTGGCAAGTGACAGGACAAGCTACAGCGTACCAGCCAATCCTGATTATGAAACAAGTGCGATACCATTGGAGAGGCGTGGCGGATATAATGGATTCTGGAGAGTGTCAGATGTGCTTGAGGCTACATCACATGGCTACGATGGCTATGTATTTGATGAAAATATGAATAAGCTTGAATTTAAGGGCTACAGAGTTGACAGGATTAATGATTTTGCATTGGAATTTATAGATAAATATGACGGAGAAAAGCCATTTTTCCTTACAGTTTCTCATATTGAGCCACATCACCAGAATGACAGGGCAGATTATGAAGGACCAGACGGTTCAAAAGAGAGATTCAAGGATTGTAAACTGCCAAAGGATTTAGAGGTGCTTGGTGGGGATGCAAGACAGATGTATCCTGATTATTTGGGCTGTTGTAAGAGCATAGACGATAATTTCGGGAAACTGGTTGAAAAATTAAAAGAAAAAGGTTTATATGATAACACGATAATAATCTATTCATCAGACCATGGTTCACATTTTAAAACCAGAAACAGGGAAACATACTTAAAGGGTTCGGATGACTATAAGAGAACCTGCCACAGCTCTGCGCTTAAGGTGCCTTTAATCATAGCAGGAGGGGCATTTAAGGGTGGAAAAGTTATAGAGGAAGTGGTTTCTACTGCATCTATACCAAAGACCATTTTAGCAATGGCCGGAGTTAATGTGGGCGAAGCTATGATAGGGGAGAACTTAGAAACTCTTATAGACAAAGAAACAGATGAGGACAAGGTAGTATATGCACAGATTAGTGAAAGCAGACTGGGAAGATGTATCAGAAGCAAAGACTATCTTTACAGCGTCTATGCCCCTGAAAGTAATGGCTGGGATGAGGACAGAAGCGATGTATACGAGGAAGAATTCTTCTATGATTTAAGAAATGATCCTTATGAGTTAAATAACCTTGTAAATGACAAGACCACTGTTGACATAAGAAAAAAGCTGGCATTACGATTAACCCGGGAAATTGAAAAAGCCGGTGAAGGAAAAGCAAAGATAATAATTAAAGAATAATTTTAAGGACTAATATTCTAAATGGCAGGAATATTAGTCCTTTTCTTTATAAGATGATGTGGGTGTCAAAAGATAATTGAAATAATGGATATAAATACTTATAATGGGAATAGTTAACCCCCAATTATATACGACATAGGTTACAGAACCATTATTCTGCATAGTAAAGCAGTATAAAATATTTTTGGTATGTGACTATGGGGTGTATTACCAAACATCTGTAAAATGTTGTAATTGAGCTTGGTGGCTTGATTACGATATTCCGTAAGATGTTTCGCAAATCAACTTGTACCGCAAGACTAATTTTCAGAAATAGTTACAGGAGAAATATATGCCCGCTATCAGTGTACTTATAAAACCCGCTTCGGGACTTTGCAATATGCATTGTGATTATTGTTTTTACAAAGATGAGATGGAAAACCGCACAGATGCATCCTTTGGTTTTATGACGGAGGAAACCCTTAAAAATGTAATAAGAAAGACTTTGCTCAGGGCAGAAGGAATGGCAAGCTATGCCTTTCAGGGCGGGGAGCCGTCTCTAAGAGGGCTTGATTTTTTCAAGAAGGCAGTTGAGTTTCAAAAGCAGTATAATAAAAATAATGTTAAGGTAAACAATGCATTTCAGACAAACGGAACGCTTATAAATGAGGAATGGTGCCGATTTTTTAAGGAGAATAATTTCCTTGTCGGACTTTCAATAGACGGAACAAAATGTATACATGACAAATACAGACATTTGACAGGAAAATCAGCATACGAAAAGACCTATGAAACTGCCAAGCTCTTTGATAAGTTTGGGGTGGAATACAATATTTTGACGGTTGTGACTGCTGATGTTGCAAAGAATATTGAGGAGATTTACAGGGATTATGCCCAAAAAGGTTTTAAATATCAGCAGTATATTCCCTGTCTTGAAGCATTTACCGAAGATGCCAAACAAGGAGAATTTTCCCTTACCGCTAAGGCTTATGGAGAATTTCTTATTAAACTCTTTGACCTTTGGTTTGATGACTGGAAGAAGGGCAGACAGCCCTATATAAGAAGATTTGAAAACTATGTCGGGATTCTTATGGGCTATATGCCGGAGGCTTGTGAACAGCGTGGAGTTTGCGGAATACAAAATACTGTTGAGGCAGACGGAAGTGTTTACCCCTGTGATTTTTATGCGCTTGATGAGTATAAATTAGGCAATTTTAACACAGATAATCTTGATGTGATAAATGAGAACAGAATTAAGAGTAAGTTTATAGAACGCTCCATTCCCCTCCCTGAATCCTGCAAAGTCTGTCCATATATTCAGATATGCAGGGGTGGATGTATGAGAAACAGAGTGCTTAATGAGAAAACGGAAGATTATGAAAACAGGTTTTGTCAGAGTTATAAGATGTTTTTTGACAGGTGTTTGGATAGAATGTGGGAGATAGTATAGAAGAGAAGGTCGGTAAAATATGGATTTATATAAAATAATGCTGGTAGATGATGAGGAAGAAGTCCGCACCAGTATCATCAAAAAAATAAACTGGGAAGCAAATGGCTTTGAAGTGGTCGGAGATGCGGAAAACGGCAGGGATGCTCTGGAGAAAATAGAAATTTTAGAGCCGAATGTAATAATTACAGATATAAGAATGCCTTATATGGACGGGCTGGCACTTGCGGAAAGCCTCAGGCAGAAATTTCCGTCTATTAAAGTTATCATTTTTTCAGGGTTTGACGATTTTTCATATGCGCAGGAAGCCATCAGGCTTGGAGTGACAGAGTATATCTTAAAGCCTGTTAATGTGGATGAACTTACTGAAATTCTTAAAAGAGTCAGGACAAAACTTGACGAAGAAATTGAATCAGCCAGAGATATAGATATATTAAGGGAGAGCTATAAGGCAAGTCTGCCTGTACTTAGAGAGCAATTCTTAAACAAACTCATTATTAAAAAAGGACTTTTTGATGAGCAGTCTATAGACGGCTATCTTGCAGAATATGGAATGAATATCGGAAATGCCAATAAATGGGTGGTTTGTGCGGTAAATATAGAGCTTGAAAATGCAAATATAAGGGGAGAACTCTTAAAAGAGAAAGAACTGATACCCATTTATGTTAAGAAGTTTATAGAAGAAAAACTAAGCCCCCACTATAGAAATATGGTCTTTGACTCGGTTCAGGATGCAGAGCCTGTAATTATAGTCGCGATAGATGATGACAATACTCAGACCGGGCTTACAGACGTAATGAGGGATGTATGCAAAACTGCCAAAAGAGTGCTTGGAGTGGGAATTACAGTAGGTATAGGACGTAGCAGCCAGACACTTTCAGACATTTCCGCTTCATACAAGGCTGCTGTAGATGCAGTGGGTTACAAGAAAATAGTCGGGGCTGAGGATGTGGTATATATCCACGATGTAGAGCCTGTAAGTACAGGAGTACTCAGGTTTGAGGAAAAGGAAGAAGAAGAACTGATCTCCGCCATTAAATTTGGGGGAGAGGAAAGAATAGCGGAAGTTGTGGGAAGTCTTGCGGCTAAGCTTGACGAGGTAAAGGTACATTCAAGACAGTATCAGGCATATATGCTTCGTATTTTAACCTGCATTATGGATCTTATGCAGCAGTACGAGATAAGTCTTTCGGGACTGGAAAACTATATGGAAGTAGTGTCTAAGATTAAAGACGGAGACAGCCTTAAAGAGTGGCTTTTAGGTATTTGCAACAATATCAATTTAGGCATGCAGCAAAAAAGAGAGACAACTTCGAAGCAGATAGTTAAAGAAGCTAAGGAATATATTTTGGAAAACTATACCAATGCCGAGCTTTCCCTTGAAGTTATCTGTCGCCATTTACATTTAAGTCCGGCTTATTTTTCAAGCCTTTTTAAGAAGGAAACAGGACAGACCTATATCAACTATCTTACAGATATAAGACTTAATAAGGCAGTAGAACTTTTAGGCACAACGGATGAAAAGACCTATATGATAGCTGAAAAGGTAGGATATTTGGAGCAAAATTATTTTAGTTATGTATTTAAGAAAAAATTTGGAGTATCGCCGACTAAGTACAGAACAGGAAAATAAGATATGCAGGCTGAGAAAAAGAAAATCATTTATAACAGAAGTATCAGAAACTCAATTTTTATTTATTTTACAATAACCTCGCTTATAGCGGTGCTTTTGATAGTAATATCAATCTATTCAAGGCTTTCTTCCCAGCTTTCGGACACAGTGAAGCGGGAGAATATAAGCCTTGTTAATCGTGTAGGTTCTTCGATGGAGGTTTATCTTAGAAATATAATGAAGCTTTCGGACACGATATATTATGGAATTATTAAAAATGTAAACCTTTCCGAAGAATCAATCAATGAAGAAATGACTCTCCTTTACAACAATAACAAGGATCAGGTGTTAAATATCGCCTTGATTTCTAAGGAAGGTGAGCCTATAAGCGTAGTACCTGCGGCAAGATTCAGAAAAAATTTTGATGCGGGGGAAGAGGAATGGTTTGTAAATGCCCTGAATAAAACTGAAAATATACATTTTACCCGTCCGCATGTACAAAAGCTTTTTGAAAAAGGGAACAATGGTTACAAGTGGGTAATAAGTATGTCAAGAGCCGTTGAAATCACTAACGGAGGAAGTACAGAACAGGCAGTTTTGCTTATTGATATGGTATATCAGGGGCTTGACAGTGTACTTGACGAGGTTTCACTTGGAAATGGCGGCTATATCTACCTTATAGATTCAACAGGAGAGATAATCTGGCATCCGAAATTTGAGCTTATTGCTTCCGGAAGAGTTAAGGAGAATAATCTGATTGCCGCAACATACAGTGACGGAAGTATAGAAGAAGAATTTAATAATACAGCCCGGACTGTAGTAATAAAGACCGTGGGATATACAGGCTGGAAGCTGGTCGGAGTTATAAAGGGAACCGGAATTTCACTAAATACCATCAAAACCAGATTGTTTATTGTATTTGTAATTTTTCTCATTGTTTTCATAGTAGTATTTATAAATTCATATATTTCTTTCAGGGTTACAGATCCGATCAGAGAACTTGAGAAGTCTGTAAAAAAGCTTGAAGAGGGTAATCTGGATGCAGACATATACATGGGAGGCTCCTATGAAATCCAGCATCTCGGGAAGTCCGTACAGGATATGAAATACAGGATAAAAGGACTGATGCAGGATATTGTCACTGAGCATGAGGAGAAACGAAAAAGTGAGTTTGATTCCCTTCAGGCACAGATAAATCCTCATTTTCTCTACAATACACTTGATATTATAGTCTGGCAGATAGAAAATGAAAAGCAATCCGAAGCGGTGCATACTGTTACTGCTCTTGCAAGATTTTTCAGGCTTTCACTGGGAAAGGGCAAGAACATAGTTACGGTAAAGGCTGAGATAGAGCATGTAAAAAACTACCTTATGATTCAGCATATGCGTTTTAAGAATAAGTTTGACTATGAGTTTGATATTAAGGAGGATGTGTTGGAGCTTTCCTCATTGAAACTGATGCTTCAACCTCTCGTGGAGAATGCAATTTATCATGGCATGGAATTTATGGATGGGGACGGACTGATAATAATTAAAGCCTGGCGTGAAGCTGATGAACTTTATTTATCCGTAACCGACAACGGTCTCGGTATGACAGAGGATAAGGTGGCTATGGTACTTGATGGTAAAAGTAATTCCGGCAACGGCAGAGGCTCTGGTATAGGAGTTAAGAATGTAAATGAGAGGATAAAGCTTTATTTTGGTGAGGATTATGGGCTTAAAATAGATTCAGAGCCGGATGTGGGAACTACTATTATTATACATTTGCCTGCAAAGAGGTATGAGGAAGAAAATATATAGAGATAAGTTTTGGACTTGTAAGTTAGAAAGTATGTTAAAATATAAAGTTTCAAACTTGGAAGTAAGAAAAAACTTAAACTATACTGCAATTATACTTGATTAGCCCTAATAAAACATATATAATTTAAATTAGATTTTGCAAAAAATCTGCAAAATGGAGGTGATTATATGCTATTGGAATTTAGAGCAAAGAACTATAAATCATTTAAGGATGAACTTGTATTTTCGATGATACCTGCCCCTAAACAAAAGGGACTTGATTATAGTATTTTATCTGAAAAAATTAGAAAGAAAGAATATAAGGGTTTAAGTTCTGCTGTAGTGTATGGTGCTAATGCATCCGGAAAAACTAACATCATAGGGGCTATGGATACTTTTAAAAGAATAGTGCTTAGGGGAAATATCCACAATGCTGAAAATAGTTCTCCGAATATGGCGGCATATAAACTTGAACTCATTCCTAATAACAGTGATGAGTGTGAAGAGCCTGTGAGTTTTTTTATCAAATTTATTGAAGAAGGACATATCTTTGAGTATTCATTTTCAATTTATATTGGTAAATTTCTGGATTTAAGCTGTAAGAGAAAGGTGATAAAAGAATGTCTTAAAATTAATGATGTGATTTCATTTGACAGAGAAGATAGTGTATTGAAAGTAACACCAAGTCAAGACTATATGGATAAATTTGGAGAAAATACAAAAGATATTATTGACAATATCGTTAAGAAAAACTTGAATGATGAAGAACTTTTTTTGACAAACGGTTTTAAGAATATATTTGATTCTAAAGTGGCAAATATTATAATAAATTGGTTAAACGCAGAATTTAATGTGATTTATCGGGCTGATAATATGCAGTTTATTCCACCAAAAACAGCTAAAATAGAAGAAATATCATTTATAAATGATATTATAAATGAGGGAGCAAAGCTATTTGGTATAAATTCAAATGGACTTGTCTATGTTTCAGATGATAATGGGAAAACAAGTCTTGGTTCTTCTTTTATGAATAATAAAGGTAAAGAAGCAATAATACCGGCAGAGATATATGAATCCTATGGGACGATTCGTTTTGCTAATATGTTTCCTTTGGTAACTTTGGTGCTTGTAACTGGAGGGGTATTGGTTGTAGATGAATTTGATGCTTCAATACATCCTATGGTATTGATGAATATTATAAATATTTTTCATAATGACGAGCTAAATAAAAAACACGCTCAGTTAATATTTAATACACACAATCCTATTTTTTTGAACTCAAATTTATTTAGACGTGATGAAATAAAGTTTGTTGAAAGGGATGATGATAGTCATTGCAGCATATTATATTCTTTGTCAGATTTTGGAACAGCAGGTAGAGGAGGAGTGCGTAAAAATGAGGATTATATGAAAAATTATTTTGTAGACCGATATGGTGCAATAAGAGATATTGATTTTACACCAATTATGGAGAGACTTTGGGAAGAGAGGAAAGAGGTGTAAGAATGAGGAAAGAAACGAAAAAATACTATTTTTCAGTAGGGAAGGTTATAGGCAATATCTTAAAGGAGACCCTATGAACAAAAAAACAATAATTTTCTGGCTCATATACGCAGCCATTCTTATCTTCTTATATATTCTCTCAGGCACTGACCTCATAATCAAAGAAAACGAAGCAAAGGTTTATTCCGTATCAATACTTATGGACGGGATTTCGGGAGAAAATCTGGAAAATGTGAAAAAAGGTATGGATGAGGCGGCTTATGAGTACAATGTAGATATGAGTTTTCCTGCGATTGCGGATAATATAACTATGGAAGAAAAGCTGGAGCTGGTTAAGGAAGAGATAGAGGCAGGAGCTAAAGCCATAATTATAGGAAATAGATGGAAGAGAGAAATTGCGGAAGAGATTAGAAAGAATCATCCTGAAATTCCGGTGCTAATTGTTGGAAGTGCGGAGGATAAAAAAGGCAAAGCAAGTGTTTCGTTAAATTACAACGATATTGTTAAACTTCTATCAGAAAACATAAGGGCTAATGAAAGTGAGAATAATGAGGTATGCATAATTGCGGAAGATTTTTTGAATGAAGACAGTATTGCTAAAGAGTTAAAGCTAAAGCTGGAAGCTATGGGCTATAAGTTAAACCTTGCAGAAGGTGAAGGACCTAAGTTGGAAAAACAGCTTAAAGCTCTTAACAAAAAACAAACTGTATTTATTACCCTAGATAAGGAAAGTACTGTAAGGCTGGTTAAATATAATGATGACAATAACTTACACACTAAAATCTATGCTGTGGGAACGACAGACTATCTGCTTGGCAAGCTTGAAGACGGTGAAATATCAGGAATGGTAGCCTGGAATGAGTATGATATGGGATATTTCATGGTAGAAAAGCTTTTAAAAATGCTCACAGATAAAAGTGGTTATAAGAAGGATGAAATAGAAGTATTTTATATTACCGCTGAGGATTTAAAAAATGAAGATTATATAAAAAAGCTTTATCCGATAAACGGCTAAGGAGATAACGATGAAGAACAAAATAATTCCTGCCTTTTTAACAGGTATTGTAATAATAGCGGCAATTTTTGCCTTCATAATATTTAGCAAAAACAAAGAAGGGCTGACAGATAGACAAACCATAAGAATAGGAGTAAGCCTTTACCGTTTCAATGATACCTTCATATCAAGCATTAAAAAAGAAATGGAAAACTATGTAAAGTATTATGAGAAGGGAAACGGAATTAAACTCTATATGGAAATAGTGGATGCGGGAGGAAGCCAGCTTACGCAGAATAAACAGGTAGACCGTTTCATTTCCTTGAACTACGATGTGATTTGTATTAATCCGGTAGAACGCGCAGATGCCTCTGTGATTATAGATAAGGCTTTGGCAGCAGACATACCGGTTGTGTTTTTTAACAGGGAGCCTGTAGAAGATGATATGAAACGTTCCGACAAATTCTGTTATGTAGGTGCTCCCCCAAAGGAATCCGCTATACTTGAAGGTAAGATTCTGGTGGATGCTTACAAAAAGGATAGCTCGGTGTTAGACCTGAACGGAGACGGAGAGGTAAGCTATATACTTTTGGAGGGTGAAGCCAGCCACCAGGATTCAATAGTGAGAACCGAATGGTCTGTTAAAACATTGAAGGATGGCGGAGTTCCTATAAAAAAACTCGCCGGAGACATAGCTAATTGGGACAGAAATCAGGCAGCAGCCCTTATGGAAGGCTGGGTTAAAAAGTACGGAGATGAAATAGAGCTTGTATTGTCAAACAATGATGATATGGCGCTTGGTGCGATAGATATAATAAAGAATGAAAAATCTCTAAAAAATGTTAAAGTAGTCGGAGTTGATGCGACAGCTCCGGCACTTGAAGCAATCAAAAAAGGAGAACTTTTTGGAAGTGTATCCAGTGATAAGCCTGAGTACGCAAGAGCCATAATTGAGTTTGCGATAGCCAAGGCTACAGGGAGGGAACTGCCGAAGGATATCAAAGAAAAAGCAGTGAACGGAAAATATTATAATGTAAATCAGTATATTGTGACAGTTGAGAGTCTGTCAAAAATTACTCACTAAATGCCTGAAGAATAGGGAATATAAGCCTTAATTTATATTATTATATAAAAAATATTATACCTTCCTTGTGAAAAATAGCTAAAAAAATCTTATAAAGACAGAAAAAAATTCTATATATTAACCTCCTTAAGTTTGATATACTCGTCATTGTAAATGATTAAACCATTATTCAGACAGGGTTTATTAAAAAAGGAGGAAATATTTACTATGAAAAAGAGAGCATTATCACTTATGTTAGTTGCTGCTACAGCAATTTCATTATCAGCTTGCGGCGGCGGTTCAAAGCCTGCTTCAAGCACAAAGACATCAAGTGCAGCAAAGAGTAATACATCAACAGCTTCTGCATCTAAGACATCATCAGCGGCACAGCCTGCAGGAGAAGTTGAGAATGCAAAGAAGCCTTTGGTATGGTTCAACCGTCAGCCATCTAACAGTACTACAGGTGAGCTTGATATGGCAGCACTTAACTTCAATGAGAATACCTATTATGTAGGTTTCGACGCTATGCAGGGTGCTGAGTTACAGGGTAAGATGATTAAAGATTATATCGAGAAGAACGCAGATAAGATTGACCGTAACGGAGATGGCGTAATCGGATATGTACTTGCTATCGGTGATGTTGGTCACAATGACTCTATTGCACGTACAAGAGGTGTTCGTAGCGCACTTGGAACAGCAGTTGATAAAGACGGTTCTGTTGTAAGTGATCCTGTCGGAACAAACACAGATGGTAAAGCTACAGTAGTTAAAGACGGAGAGCTTGAGGTAGGCGGAAAGAAATATAAGGTTCGTGAGCTTGCTTCTCAGGAAATGAAGACAGCAGCAGGTGCTACCTGGGATGCGCCTACAGCAGGTAATGCAGTTGGTACCTGGTCAGCTTCTTTTGGTGATCAGATAGATATCGTAGCTTCTAACAACGATGGTATGGGTATGGCAATGTTCAATGCCTGGTCAAAAGAGAACAAGGTTCCTACCTTCGGTTATGATGCAAACAGCGATGCGGTTGCTGCTATAGCTGATGGCTACGGCGGAACTATCAGCCAGCATGCAGACGTTCAGGCTTACTTAACACTTCGTGTACTTCGTAATGCACTTGACGGTGTAGATGTAAATACAGGTATTTCTACTGCTGATGAGGCAGGAAACGTACTTAAAGAGGGTGAAGACTATGTATATAATGCAGAACAGAGATCTTACTATGCATTAAACCTTGCCGTAACTGCTGATAACTATAAGGACTTCCTTGATGCTACAGTTCCTTTTGCTCCTGTTGCTAAACAGCTTGATGCAGCTAAGAATCCGGAGAAGAAGGTATGGCTCAATATCTACAACTCAGCAGATAACTTCTTAGGTGCTACATATCAGCCACTTCTTCAGAAGTATGACAAGTTATTAAATCTCAAGGTTGAATACATCGCAGGTGACGGACAGACAGAGTCTAATATCACAAACAGACTTGGTAACCCAGGTGAGTATGATGCATTTGCAATCAACATGGTTAAGACAGACAATGCAGCTTCTTATACCGCTCTTCTTAAGTAATATTGTAAGAACATATATAAAAGCGTAAAAGTATTAGGTGGCGGCTTTTGCCGCCACCTTTTCTGATTACTGAAAAGTCAGTCGGAATTTTTAGCAGTTTTAGAAAGCCCCGGCAGATTTGTTTTTGTGATAACCATTTTGTGCTTTCATTATAAGTGCAAGAGAGGTGAACGATTGTAAGATGAAAAAACAGTATTGGAATAAGATATAACAGGGGTATGAATATGGAAGAAAAAAATAATGAGACTATCTTATCGATACGCGGCATGAGCAAGTCTTTTGGTAGAAACAGGGTTTTACAGCATATTAACTTAGATGTAAAACGCGGCACTGTTATGGGACTTATGGGTGAAAACGGTGCAGGTAAGTCCACAATGATGAAGTGCCTCTTCGGTACTTACCAGAAGGATGATGGAGTAGTTATTTTAGATGGAAAAGAAGTTAATTTTTCAGGGCCAAAAGATGCACTTGAAAACGGAATAGCAATGGTTCATCAGGAACTCAATCAGTGTCTGGAAAGAAGTGTGGTAGACAACTTATTTTTAGGCAGATGCCCTGTAAATTCGTTAGGAATAGTAGACGAAGCAAGAATGAGAAAAGAAGCTTCCGAGCTCTTTCGTAAATTAGGTATGACTATAAACCTGACTCAGCCTATGGGTAAAATGTCGGTTTCACAGCGCCAGATGTGTGAAATTGCAAAGGCTATCTCTTACAATTCAAAGGTAATTGTACTTGACGAGCCTACCTCTTCGCTGAATATTCAGGAAGTAAATAAATTGTTTGAAATGATGAGAATGCTTAAAGAAAAGGGCATTGCTCTCATTTACATTTCTCATAAGATGGATGAAATATTTGAAATCTGTGATGAAATTTCTGTACTCAGAGATGGTGATCTTGTAATGACCAAACCATCAAAAGAAACTAATATGAATGAGCTTATTACCGCAATGGTTGGACGAGTTCTTGAGAACCGTTTTCCGCCTGTGGATAATGAGCCGGGAGAGCCTGTACTTTCTATTAAGAACCTTTCCACAAAGTTTAGGCCTCAGCTTCAGGATATAAGCTTTGATGTAAGAAAAGGTGAGATATTCGGACTTTATGGACTGGTTGGAGCCGGCAGAACAGAGCTTCTTGAAACTATCTTCGGTGTAAGAACCAGAGCTTCGGGAAGGGTTTATTTTAAGGATAAGCTGATGAACTTTAACAGCGCTATAGAAGCCATGGAAAGCGGTTTTGCTATGATTACCGAGGAAAGAAAGGCAAACGGACTTTTCCTAAAGGGAGATTTAACCTTTAATACAACCATAGCTAACCTGAGCCGGTATATGTCAGGGGCTGTTCTTTCAGACCGGAAGATGGTTAAGGCAACTGCTAAGGAAATTAAGATAATGCGTACCAAGTGTATGGGACCGGCAGACCTTATTTCCAGCCTTTCCGGAGGAAACCAGCAGAAGGTTATTTTTGGAAAATGGCTTGAGCGTCAGCCACAGGTATTTATGATGGATGAGCCCACCAGAGGCATTGATGTTGGAGCAAAATATGAGATATATGAGCTTATCATAAAGATGGCTAAGGCAGGCAAAACAATCATAGTTGTTTCTTCGGAAATGCCGGAAATTTTAGGTATTACTAACCGTATAGGAGTTATGAGTAACGGAAGGCTTTCAGGTATAGTAAATACCAAAGAAACCAATCAGGAAGAACTGCTTAGATTAAGTGCAAAATACCTATAAATGAGGGAGATAAAGGTTATGAGTAAAATATTAACAGTGGAAGAAGAGAATAAGCTCCGTAAGCCTATAGAAGATTACGTGGGTAAGATTCAGGAAAAAATCGATGCACTGAGAGCCGATGGAACTGATAAGGTTATTTCTCTCCAGAGCTTGATTGAAAGTATTAAAAGAGATAAAACTCTTTCAACAGAGGAAAGAAATAAAGAGATTTCAGAGCTTCAGGCAGAGCTTAAAAAGGCTGAATCAGTTGAAAATGCAAATAAAGATCAGATTGCAAAATATATAAGTGAAGCAGAGGCTTATATAGATACGCATTTCGATAAAGAATATTACAATCCTATAGTTGCAAGTTGTAAAGAAGCTAAAAAGAATGCAAAAGTTGAATATCAGTCAAAACTTGGTAAATTAGCTGCAGAGCATAAGGAAAATCTTTCAAAGCTTTCAGACCGTCAGGAAATTAAGGATGAGAATTATGTTTATAAAAACCGTCTTTTTGATGCAAAGCTTGAGTATGAAAAACATATTCAGGACATAAAGGACAGGAAGATGGAGGCATTCAGCCACAAGTACCATCTTATTGACCTGCTTAGAATGTCTAGGTTTACCTTTATGCAAGACCGGAAGATGAAATGGGAGAATTATAAATACAGCTTCAATATTAAGAAATTCCTTTTGCAGAATGGTCTGTACATCGCAATTATCCTGATATTCATAGGGCTTAGTATAATTACGCCTGTGTTAAAGGGGCCACAGACACACCTGCTTACTTACAACAACGTGCTTAACGTATTACAACAGGCATCTCCAAAGATGTTCCTTGCCCTCGGTGTTGCGGGACTCATTCTTCTTACCGGTACCGACCTTTCCATCGGTCGTATGATAGGTATGGGTATGACAGTAGCGACTATAATCATGCACCAGGGAGTAAATACAGGCCAGGTATTCGGACACGCATTCGACTTTACAGGACTTCCTGTCGGAGCAAGAGTTGTACTTGCTTTAGTTGTTTGTATAATACTTTGTACCTTCTTCACATCTATAGCAGGTTTCTTTACCGCTAAGTTTAAGATGCATCCGTTCATTTCTACAATGGCGAACATGCTTGTTATCTTCGGTTTAGCTACTTATGCTACAAAGGGTGTGTCCTTTGGTGCTATTGAGTCAAATATTCCTGATATGATAATTCCTAAGCTTAACGGCTTCCCAACCATTATTCTTTGGGCAGTTGCAGCTATTGCTGTAGTTTGGTTTATCTGGAACAAGACTCCTTTTGGAAAGAATCTTTATGCTGTAGGCGGTAACCCTGAGGCCGCTTCTGCATCCGGTATTTCCGTATTTGCAGTTACCCTCGGAGCATTTATACTTGCAGGCATTCTTTACGGTTTTGGTGCCTGGCTTGAGTGTGCAAGAATGGTTGGTTCAGGCTCAGCAGCTTATGGTCAGGGTTGGGAAATGGATGCTATTGCAGCCTGCGTGGTTGGTGGTATTTCCTTTACCGGTGGTATCGGTAAGATTTCAGGTGTAGTTGTGGGTGTACTTATCTTTACAGCACTTACCTACTCACTTACCATTCTTGGTATAGACACAAACTTGCAGTTCGTATTTGAAGGTATCATCATACTTGTAGCGGTAACTCTTGACTGCTTAAAGTATGTACAAAAGAAGTAAATAAAAAATATTAGTTTAAGCCTCCTGTATTTTGCCGGAGGCTTTTCTTAATGAAAAAATGGTAAATAATTTGCATATAAAGATATAATATTGAAGAAATCCACGCAGGATGATACTATAGTAATAAGGCATTTCATATCTCAGGACCGCTATTTCCCAATGTTTACATATCAAAAGGAAGGTATACGGTTGATTGATTTTGAAGGGTTTGATCATACAAAGGTGTAAATGGAGATAATAAAATAATAGAAGAAGATTTATCGTACAATAAATACAATAGGAGGCTATTATTCATGCAGGCAAAAGCAGGAGATGTGTACTGTGTTTATAACAGGTACCTGAAAAAATATACAGCTTGTCAGATAACAAAGATAGAAGAAGATGATGGAAAGCTAAAGGCTGTGATTCTTTCGTTAGACTGGGTAGGAGAACAGCCTCTTAAAGAGGAGGAGTTATCTTCAATAAAGCCGCTTTATAAAGATTTTATGTACTGGAATAGGGATTTACATCTACATAATGTTGATGTAACAGTGCCGGCAAATTATATTTATATAGGAAATGTTACTTCTCTTACAGATGAAAGTACAAACTCATATTCCATGGGCTGGGGAAACGGCTATGAAGTCTACAGACAGCTTAAATGGCAGGAAATACCTAAAGCACAAAGAGATGCATTTAAGGAGGCTGATAAAAGTAAGGAAAAGGTAATATTTGCAGGAGAGGAAAGTAGAATTTCCAGACATAACTTGAATGATGAATGGAGACCTTTTGAAGATGCGATGGAATTAAAGGTCTTTCCTTGTTTATCCGACCTGACCTTAAATAAATGGCATGGAAATTTATATGAATATTTGTGGACTTCTCCATTTTTGACTACATTGATGCTTAATAATCATAAACAAACGAAACCGAATTTTTCAGACACACATTTACATAAGCTTTCCATTGATGTGACAGGGGTGGAAGAGCTTGTCTTAAATGATGATTTGGAGGAACTTATTTTATTAGGTGAGGTAATGGAAGGCTGTAAAATACAGACTAAAGAGAATGGGGCTAACCTGCGTTTGCAAGCTTCTAAACCTCTCCCTAAGTTATGTGGACTAAAAGATTTAGGGAAATTGCATTTTACCGATATAGAAGGACTTGATTTAGGGGAGATTTTAGGTGAATATCCGAACCTTAGGGAATTAAGATTATGGGGGGAACTGGGCAATATTGTTAATTTTGATAAACTCTCGGAGTTTAATAAGTTAGAAGTCTTTACAACTATGGATTTATTTGGATTTAACGCAGAGGATATTCCAAAACCTGAGAGCCTGCCTGAACTGCGTATGTTCTGGATGACAAGTTTGCCTGAGGATGCAGCGAAAATCACAAAAAAACTCTATAAAAAACGTAAAGAAGAAGGTCTTGACCTTTGGATTACAAAACCAAGAAAACCTGAATGGCTTGCGCAGAACCTGGACAATCCGTTTCGTTCTTGGGATGGACAGGAAAATATTTCTGCTGCTAATGCAAAGAAAGCGGCTACCTTATATAGAAAGACCAGAGCTGAGGTAGTAAAGCTTATAGAAAGTTCATCGGCTGAAATTGCAAAAAATATTGAAGCCTTGGTGAGAGCATATACAGAGGGCTTTAATAAGATGGATAAAGGCAAATATTTTATTGAGACAGTTGAGAGAGAGGATATTTACACCGCCCTGTCTGAAATTTTAGACCTGATTCCGGGTGAATTAGGGATTGATAAGAACAGGATGATTGATATATTTGATGAGGTAAAGGATTTTTAAGATGTATTGTCACTGCAAATAATGTCAGAGAGTTTAAAATATATGAGGATAGAAACAAAAAGATTTATCATAAGAAAAATGAGGGAGTCTGATGCGGAGGCACTGTTTGCCATATTTTCCGATGAAGAGACAATGCGGTTTATAGAGCCTGTATTTACCTATGAAAAGACAAAGGAATTTATAAAAGAAGCAGGTTTATGCGAAGAGCCTCTGGTATGGGCATTGGAAGAAAAGAAGACAGGCAGGGTGATTGGACAGATAATTTTTCATAAGTATGATGATAAGCGTTATGAAATAGGCTGGATAATAAATAAAGTTTTTTGGCACTTAGGTATAGCGGATGAAGTTACAAAGGCTCTTATTGATTTTGCTAACGAAAATAATATAAACAGGCTGATTATTGAGTGTGCAGGCGCACAGGAGATAACAAAGCATATTGCAAAAAAGAATGGGTTTAATATGATTTCGGAGGGAGAGATTTTTGTATTTGAAAGGCTTTGCAGCTGAGGGGGACATACTTAGCGGAGTTATCTTTTCTATGCCATTTTTGGCACTTATTATTGCCGGTTATTATCCTGCAAAAAGAATAGGAAATGAAAAATAACCCGCAATATCAAACTTTGAATTTTTACATATTAAAACTTTAGATTTTTACATATATTGACTTTGGATTTTGCACATGCTAAACTTTAGATTATTACAAGAATAATTGTTTAGTTTCAGCAAGGGAGAAAAAATGATTAGTAGAAAAGCAGAAAAATCCCTAATCAGACTGGCATCACAGTTTCCGGTTGTTGGGATAACAGGGCCAAGGCAAAGTGGAAAGTCAACTCTGGCAAAAACTGTTTTTTCAAATAAAAAATATGTCACTTTTGATGATATCACTATGCGTAAGATGGCTGAATCAAATCCAAATGACTTTATTATGGCATTTCCGGAGGGAGCTGTTATCGATGAGGCGCAAAAAGTACCTGAGATTTTTGATGCAATAAAATTGCAGGTAGATAAGGAAAAGAGTGAACCCGGAAAGTTTATACTGACAGGTTCAAGTCAGTTTAGGCTTAAAGAAAACATAACTGACAGTTTAGCGGGAAGAGCGGCATTTTTGAAGTTACTTCCATTTTCGATTAATGAACTAAAGACTGCAGGAATTCTACCGGATAATCCATATGAGGTTATTTTTCCGGGACAATATCCGCCACTTTATGATGAAGATAGAAATTTTATCAGAGAAGATTGGTATGAAAATTATATAGATACCTACCTGGATTTGGATGTAAGAGATCAGATTAACACCGGTAATGTGGCTTTGTTTAGAAAGTTTGTTCAAATCTGTGCAATACATAGTGGACAGATGTTGTCTATGGACGGTATTGCAAGAGATGTTGGAATTTCTGCTCCAACAGTAAAAAGCTGGCTTTCTATTTTGGAAGCATCTTTTATTATTCATTTTCTTGAACCAAGCACCAATAATCTTGGGAAAAGTATTGTGAAAACACCTAAATTATACTTTGTTGATTCAGGGCTTATGTGCCATCTTCTGAGGCTGGCTTCAAAAGAGGATTTGCTTCTTAGCAGGTACAAGGGAGCGGCGGTAGAGACTTTTGCTGTTGCAGAAATGCTTAAACACCGCTTGAATCAGGCGAAAAAACCAAATCTGACATTTTTTAGAGACAACAGAGGCTTTGAGGTGGATACGATTGCAGATTGGGATAATACCTTTGCGATTGAGATAAAAAGTTCAATTTCTCCGGAACCAAAACTGTCTGCCAACACCAAAAAATATCTAAAGTTACTGGATGATGAAACAGCAAAAAATGTAGTATTTTATTTATCTGATATAAGTATGAATATTGGCGGAACTTCTTATGTGAGTTGGAGAGATTGGGAGGATTATTTGAAATAATATTAAGTATATAATGAATATAAAGCTCCTAAGCATTCTTTCTAAAGCCAAAATGGATTGAAAGTATAATCATTAAGTAATATAATTAAGTTAAGTGGCTGAAAAGATAGGAAGAATTTTTGAGTATACGTGGAGTTGAGATTGT
>ERZ773067.550-NODE-550-length-22454-cov-14.282647_pt1 | contig 22454 bp, 10 predicted proteins | sample MGYA00580622_ERZ773067 | MGnify/ENA primary metagenome ERZ773067 (study PRJEB29015, sample SAMEA2737998) | human oral metagenome | biome: human oral; feature: human-associated habitat; material: dental | place: China | collected 2113 ...
TAACGCCACCTATACATTTGGCTTAACTCCTTAACTCCATAACTCCTTAACTCCTAATGGTGAAAAATGGTTTACCTTTTTACTAAGACGAATAAAGACATGATTTAATACTATTGAAATGAGAAGGCCATTGAGAGTGAAGATGATTTTGCCATCTTTGGATGAAGCAAAGAGCCCATATTGGCGCCCTATAAAATATTCGCTGTTTCCTCCAATAGGGTTGGCAACACTAGCAGGATATTTCCACGACGATGATGAAGTTGTGCTTTTAGATCAGCATGTTGAGAAACTAGACCTAACCGATACTCCCGATTTGGTATGTATTCAAGTATATGTAACAAATGCATATAGGGCTTACGCCATAGCGGATAGTTACAGGAGTCGTGGGGTATATGTCGTTATGGGCGGGTTACATATTACTGCACTTCCCGAAGAGGCAGCCTTGCATGCCGATACCATTATAATAGGTCCTGGCGAAGAGGCGTTTCCTAGGTTTATCAATGATTTCAGAAACGGTTGTGCACAAAAGAGATATTCTGCAAAATGGCGTTCTATTGAAGATATTCCTCCCGTTCGTCGCGATCTCATAAAGCGCAGTAAGTACTTTGTTCCTAATTCGCTTGTCGTATCAAGGGGATGCCCGCATCATTGTGATTTCTGCTATAAGGATGCTTTTTATGAGGGTGGAAAATCCTTTTATACGGCTCGTGTTGATGCGGCTTTGAAAGAAATCGACGCACTTCCAGGAAGACACCTTTATTTTCTAGATGACCATTTGCTTGGCAGTAAAAGGTTTGCTGCCGAACTGTTTGAGGGCATGAAAGGCATGAATCGCGTTTTTCAAAGCGCGGCAACGGTTCAATCTATCCTTGAAGGCGACCTTATAGAGAAAGCTGCCGAAGCAGGAATGCGAAGTGTTTTCATCGGCTTTGAGACATTTTCGCCAGAAAACTTAAAGGCAAGCAACAAATGCCAGAACCTTCAGCGCGATTATAGTGCAGCAGTTCAGCGGCTGCATAGCCTTGGTATAATGATTAATGGTAGTTTTGTGTTTGGATTAGACCACGATGATGCAGATGTCTTTCGACGTACTGTTGATTGGGGAGTGGATAACGCAATCACAACCGCAACATATCATATACTAACCCCATACCCCGGCACGCGACAGTTTCAGCGGATGGAAGCTGAAGGAAGAATACTCACCTACGATTGGAGCAAGTATGACACACGCACTGTTGTGTATCAAACAAGGGGTCTTACCGCAGAGCAATTGAAAGAAGGCTATGACTGGGCATGTAGGTCTTTCTATTCGTGGAACAACATCCTTCGTGCGTGTAGTCATGATACGACCCTTACGCAGCGAATTACGCACCTTATGTACACAGGAGGTTGGAAGAAATTTGAACAGGTTTGGGGAGCTCTTGTCAGGCTAGGAGGATTGAATAAGGCACTTCCGTTGCTTGAACAATTATTGTCGCACACCAAATAAACTATTATATGAAATCGTCTTGCATGCCCTACAACCGCTCGCCTTGGCGCTTGTAAGTGTACGTGTTTTCCGTTCCGTTGCCCCTGCGTGTGTATATGTGATAATCGTTTTTTTTTGTCTAGTTTTTAGTAAGGAATTTAACATTTTGAGTGCCTTTTCTGTCCACCAATCGCCAACTTGCCGCAAAAAATCGATTCTCGCGAAGGTTTGTTTTGATGCAAAAAAGGTGTAGTTGTACATGCAGGTAAAATGAATATTTATTTTAAAAGAGTGCTGTTTGTACCAGTTTTTGGACCCTTTTCAGCAAAATAACGTGCGTTTTGCTGCTAAATGCAGTGTGTTTTGGTGCAAAATGCAGTGCAATATGCCGCTAAATGCAGTGCGTTTTGGTGCAAAACGCAAGGTAAAATGGTGCTAAATGCAGGGTAAAATGGTGCTAAATGCAAGGTGAAAAGCATAAACATACACTGCTATGGTATAAATAAAACCTCTTAGAACCATGAAACACATGGTTAAAATGGACAAAAAATGTTAAAAAGTAGGTTTTTAGGAGCTAAAAGTGGGTTGTTGGGCGCAAAAAATAATGGAAGGGCAACCAAACTAGAAGGGCAATATGGTGCAAAATGCAGGTTCTAGGCTTAAAAAAAGACAGACCCCAAGGTGTGAAAGGGTAGAAAAAACGGCTTTTTACCTGTTTTTTAACCAATATTTTCGCTAGAACGGAGCGAAAATTTGAGTGGTTTTGTAAAAGAAAAAATAATAATTTAAGGTTTTGCGCTGGTGGGCTTTTGAGTTAGTACTCTTTTGAGTTGATGAGTTCTTGATTTGATTTGCGCATGTTCATTTTTTCCTTTGGCAAAATGAAAACATTTTTTCTACGACCGATTTGGGATAAGCTAACAAATTGATTAACTCGCAAACTAATGAACTTATAAACTCATGAACCCATGAGCTGTTTTCATATCTGTGTTGATGCCTTTGCGTAAGTATCGGTCTGCCAAAGCTAAGCCCAAAGGTTATGACCTTTATCTGGTGAGCGAGAATTTAAGGCTTAGGCCAAAGTCTTGCGTTGTGGTGGGATAGCTGTTGCTACTCAACAAGGGCGTATTGGTTTGTCGGTCGTAGAAAAAGCTCATGGTGAGCAGGCGCGAGAGCGTGTAGTCTGCCGAGAAACTAATCTTAATGGCCGTGTTGCCGCTGCTTGCCGCACTTGTTCGCGTGGCAATGTCGCGACTGATGCTAGCTTGCGACCTGTAACTTAGGTCGAGACGCATGTTTAAATCGTGGTTGGTGTTGCCCTGCGAACTGCTGCTAGTGGCTGTACTTTCGTTGGCGTCGTCGGTGCGTTTGGCCTTTGTTTTCTTGGCGCGTGGCGCACGCATGCCAAAGAGTTTAAAGTTGTTGATGCGATAGCCCATGCCCACAACCCAGTCGCGACTGACGGCCTCGTTTATCTGAACGCTTGTCATGCTGAGGTTCAACACGCGCGTTGAGCGGTACTCAACCTTAGCGGTGAGGTTGTTGTTAAAGGTCATATCAACGCCAAGCAGTGGCGAGAAAGCCTCGTTTATGCTTACATTGGCCACGTTGTACAGACTTCGCGGCAGGGGATTGCCCGTTGTAACGTCGCTGATGAAACCCAATCCGTTCATGTATTCCACGAAGGTGTTGTACGAAGCGTAGGCTCCAACGGCGTAGATGCTCTTATAGCCGTGGTTGATGTTTACGCTTTTGAAGTGGTCGCGCAGCCAAGGCAGCTTGCCTAAACCGCTATAACGGAGGGTCCAGTTGGGCAGCAGGCGCGCCAATGTTGGGAAAATGTTGAGCGAAGAGCCGCCCATCGCCGTGTAAGTGTTGAGGAAGGCGGGTATCATTACGTCCGAACCATATCGGTCTACGGCTCCGTTGGCTGGATTGAACACCGCACCTGCCATACTTGTTCCTGCGGGATAGCGTGCCCCTACGTATTGCGATTCCACACGATTGCGGAAGGCATCGAGGGCATTGCAGAACCTTTCGAACGATGCACTGCGGTATCCGTTGGCCGCCGAGCCCATTCCTTCGAACGCACTACGTATAGATATGGTGGTCATCATAAACGTTCCGTTCTGCGTTGTGGGTGTTCCGGCGTACATATATTGGATGTTTCGCGCCGTGGTTTGCGTTCGCGAGGCGTGCAGGTCTATCTTTAAGTTGCGCACTGGTTCGAGTGTCATGCGCAGTTGCAGGTCTTCGGTCTTGGTAGTTGCGGCAGGTGTGGCGATAGAGTCGTTGTCGAGCAACCATCCCATGTTGCGTGCCTTGTTGATGTAAGAGTCGTCTGTTAGTCCAAAAGCAAAGTCTAAGCCAGGCGAAAGGGCGGAGGGAAGGCGCGCCTGGCCGAACGCATCGCCGATGCGCGGCATGAAACCGGGCAGCGATATGGCGTATTGGTTGCGGTAAGAGACACTTACGTTGCGCACCATCATCAGCACGCGCGCCACGGTTTGCGCCGTTTCGTACCACGATTGCTTTTCTTGTGGCTGTCGTGGCGTTACGGTTAGTTTCAGCCTTAGTGCCGAGTCTACCTTGGTCAGTATGCGTATGCTGTTTTCGCCACTGGTTTTAAACTTCAATGGGAAACGTTTGCCGTCTTCTGTTCGTGCCGTAACCATCAGTCGTTTCGAGCGTTTGTTGTGGCTGATGATGAGGGTTGAGTCGGGCATGAGGGTTATTTCTTGCTCAAAACTGTTGCGGTTTTTGGGCAATTCGTTGCGTTGTTGTTGTGCCAAAGTCTCGTTATTATCAATCTTTTGGCCATCGGGCGTAACGCCTTTACCCTTCATTCGCGCCTCCATAGCCTTGCGTTCTTGCGCCTTTCGTCGCTGTTCGGCCTGCCTTTCTTCGCGCTTTCGGTTCAGTTCGGCAGTGTTTGGCTCGCGATTAAAGCGTTCGTTGGCCTTTTTAAGGAAAGGTATTTGGTTGTAAAGGCGCACGAGGTCGAACGTTCCGTTGAGATTTAAGTCGCGGTTGTTGGCAATGGTGTTGCCCAACGAAGAACCGTCTTCGAGTTGTGTACCGCGAACCCAACGATAGGTGGCGTTATAGGTGAGGTCGGCATTAACCCAATTGAAGATGGGCAGCAGGTTGAGCGGCGGTTGATAGGAGAGGGTGAACGACTGGTTATAGTCTAGCGGCGTGCCGAAGTTTCGTATGCTGTTCCACACCGAGTCTTTCCAGGCTTGGTAGCGTTCGGCGTATAGGTCTTTGTTGACGGGTGTGTAAGGTTGCTCCACTTCGGCGTGTGTTGCACTTTGGAAATTGGCGTGCAGGTTGCGCGTTAGGTCCCAACGGATGGCAAAGTCGCGGTTCCAAAGGAATTGCGAATTAAAGGTTAGCGGTAAGCGGTCGCCGCCCTTGCTCTCCATGTCGCGCTCTTGCAGCTCGTAATAACTGCGGTTGATGTCGGAGTTAAACGAGAGATTTTGAGGCAGCCAGTTCAGTCCGAACCGTTTAAGAATGTCTAACCACTTGCTCTTGCTTTTAATATTCTTAAATGGTTCGAGGGGTTTGTACACGGGAGTCCAATTGTATGCCATTGCGGCACGCCAGTTGTTTTCGCGTTCGTAGACGGTTGTTTCGCCGCTAGTGAAACGCGAAGAGTTGCTGTACGAGAACGAGAAGTTGGCTGGGTCGTAGGGCATGGGGTGGCGTTTGTTCTGTATGCCGATGCGAACATTAGACAACGAGAAGTTTGTATTGGTGGTACGCCGTATGGCAATGCTCTTAATCGAGTCGCGTTCTTGGCGGTTTGCCGCATCGAGAGCATCTTTAAGGCGCAAGTCGGTGTCGAGGGGATTGTACTTCGGGCTGCTTTCTTCTTGTGTTCGCGAGTAGTAAAGCGGAGCCGAGACCTTGGCTTTTTCGGGGAAGAACTTACCCAATTCGAGGTTTGTTGTTACGCTGTAAGCCTTAAAGTTGTCTTTGGCGCGGTCGGCAACGCCGTCTTCCAGTCCGCCGAAACCTTCTGAAACGTATCGTCCTTGCAGGTTAAGCGTTCCGAAATCGGATAGTTGCACGTTGAGGTTTCCTTGTGCAGCCCATCCGCCTTCGTTCTCATATTCCTTCAATCGCAGTTCGTTCACCCACACTTCACCACTCTTTTGTGTGGCGGCATTGTTGCGCACGCCGATGATGATGGTTTTAACCTCGCCCAAAGTGGGGTTACCCATGATGCTGACCTTGTTCTTGGGTTTATCAACATCGTAGGCACTGTATAGCGAAGTAAACGAGGCTAATCCCGTGGCACGTGCCTTATTGCGTGCCTTCTTTAAGTTGGTAAACACGCTGAGGGCAATGTCGAGCATGTTTTCTTCGGGCCAAACGGCGCGACTATCTGCCCACAAGCGGTCGTTATAGCGGTGTGCTGGGGTGAGCGATAGGGGAATGTCGTATTCGTAGAAGTTGTTTTTGTAGTCGCTACCCAAGCGAATGAACACCGACAACTCGCCGTTGGCCAAGGCTGTGGCATTGGGTTCGAGCGCGTTGGCATGCACAAACATCTGCAAACGACGATATTGTCGTAGGTCGATAGTGGTGTTTTTGTACACGGCTTTCGCTTCGCCCTGACCTAAATTGTCCACAACAAGGCTCAGTGCTTGCTCATTGTTCTCCACCATTTGCGGCTGATTGGGGTCGGCTCCGCGTTCTATTCCAGGCGGAAGGATATAGTTGACGGGCGTTTTGTCGCTGTTTTCTTCGTAGCTTACGGCACTAACCGACATCCTTCCTGTTTGTGAGGCCGTGTTGCTAAGGTTTTGTTCGTAACTACGCCATTCGCCCCGCACAAGGTCTAGCGAACCGAAACGCAAAACGATGGGACGCTTAAAGCCCGTGAGGAACATACGCATGAAACGGATGCTGGAAAAGTCGGAGATGGAACCGAACCGCTTTTCGTATTCGCGAATGGGGATGCGGAACTGATACCAAGTAACGTTTTCGTTGGTGCCATTGCGTAGAGAGGCCGATGCTACGCGCTTGTCTACGATGAAGTTACGGCCCACCACCATGTCTTGTGGGCGCAGCGATACGTGGTATTGGTAGTATTTTTCGTATTCGTTGAGCGTATAGTCTTGGTTGATGTCTTCCACATCGGGCGTAGACTTGTACGATGTGTCGTAGCTTTCGCTGCGTTGGTCGCTGTCGGGCGAGTTGCCTTGGGGATTGTTTATGCGTTTGTATCGTTGCAAGATGGGCAGTTCGGCACGGTCGTAATCAGAGCCGCGGAAGTAGTGGTAGTTGTCGTTGGCGGGGTCGGCCTGTATCGAATCGAATACGGCAGCATTCACCCTGCCCCTTACCGCGTTGAGGAACGACTGGTAAGCGGGGAACGAACGCTCCTCGTTATCGTTCAATCCGTTAAAGCCAACGTCTTGCATTGCCCTCGCTCCACGTGATGTTGCGAAGGCGTAAGTTGTGGTGGCTTGGGTGGGTATCTTACCCCATTGGGTGGTAACAAAGCTTTGTGAGCCGTCCACAGGCATGCCGCTTTCGTAAAATTTCTTGCCGTCGCGCAGCACGTCTTCGCTCACTTCGCCCAGGTTGAGGTAGAAGTCGCCGCCATAGTCGTTGGCGTTGGGCTGGCGATTAGAATAGATAAAGGGGTCGAGCATCCAGAATTCGATGTACTCGATGTTGGCAGCCTCAAAGTCGTTTGTGTCTAGTTTGCGCATCATACCGCCCCAACGCTTGTCGGGATTGTCAAGTGTACCGTCGGGATTAAGGTCGGGATTGAAGTTGTAAGGTCCTCTTTCGGCCGGATAGAAGGCCAAATTGAGCACCGATAGGGTTGAAACGCCACCATAACTGTTTTGGTCGCGTTTGGGAAAAAGCTCTCTTACGGGCACTTCGCGCACGTAATGGTTGGACAATTGTTGCAAGTCGCCCTTGATATGCGAGGGCGTTAGCGAGCTACTTCTTCGAGTAAACAGCGGGTCTATGGTGTACCAAGCCAGTCGACTGCGGTTAAATCCGCTGTTAAGTGTGGCTTTGTCGTCGTGTTCGGCAAACATCGAGGGCGTGCTGGCCAACGTCCACGAGGTGGGTGTGCTAACATCGAGCGAGCTTTTTGTGGTTTCAAAGTCGTCGAGATACGAGGCATTGTCTTGCGTTCCCTTGTTACGGCCCGCTATGAGGTGGGCAAACTCGCCCGTAAAGCTAATCTGCGAGGGCTGAGTGACGTGCAAGAAGGGTATCTTGTCGAGCAAATTGGTAAGCCATTGGCTTTCTTTCTTCCAGTTAATGTTCAGTCCCCATAGGGTATTGTTCAGCGGTTCGGCACCCATATTCACCTTCGTGGTGAGTGCTTGCTCTGTCAGGTGCTGCAAGGTACCGCTTAGTTGCAGGTCTTTCGAAAAGTTGTATTCCCAGTTTAGGCCGAACATCGTTTTGCGTTGTTGGCCATAGTCGGTGTTGCTTTCTAGCGAAACGTTCACTGCCGTGCCTGCATCCAAGATGCTTTGGTTAAGGATGGTTACTTCGCCGGCATAATAATCCACGGTGTAATCTACGCCTTCGGTGAGCCTAACGCCGCCAGCCGTGACCACAACCGAACCTTGCGGCACGTTGTATGCGCCAAGCGAGATGACGTTGGCACTGGTTCCGCGGAATTGTCCGGTAAGAATAAACTTGTTTTTCTCGGCAATTTGTTTGGCAATGGTCTTGGTCGAGTCGTACAATTGGTCGTAAGTGTAGCTGCGGGCAACGGCATCTGGCACGCCCTTGGCCCGAAGATAGTTGTACAGGTGCTTGCCGAAAGGCTGTGTCTTGGGCAAGAACACACGCCCGTTGCTTACGGTATAACCCTCAACGAAATCGAAATAGCCGTTGGCATGCACCTTATTGTTGTTGTCAAGTCGGTCTGCGCCCATCACCCTAATCAAGGGTTGGTCTTTTACTTGCGTTTCGGGAATGTAAGTAAGGTAAACGCCTGTGGTGTCGCTTTGATACTTGATGTCTAGACGGAAACGCTCTTTCTCAACCGAAGTTGCCAGATAATACACGTTCTTCATCATCAAATGCCAGTTGCCTTGCCGCGGGTTGTTACTGGTGTTTTTAAGCGATTTAACGAACAACGCCTGATTGGTGTCGGTATTGTCGGCAGCAAATTCGCCCACTTGATAGGTGTTTCCGCCGTAAGTGTACTCGTAGGCCACGGCCAAAACCTGGTCTGTTTGCAGACCTTGCCTTAGCGAAATGTAGCCCATCGTGGTGTTAACGGTGTACTCGGAGGGTTGGAGTAGTCGTGCGTTTTGAAGTTTTTCGTAGTCGTTTCCGCCCACGAAACCCGCTATTCCGTCGAGTGTTGTCGACGTTTGGTCGATGTTGCGGGCTGCAACGTATGTGCTAACCATCGCCGGATATTCGGAGTTGGCGTTGTTGGCAGGCACCAATCCCGATGCGCTCCACAGCGGATTAGAGATGTGGCTCACCTCGCCAAGGTCGGTAAGGGCCACGATATTGCGCGTATTAGTGGTTGTTCCCGTCTTGTTTGTTACCCAAACCTCCACGCGATTGATGCTGACGCCACTCTTAACGGTGGGTAACGAGGCCATCCACTCGTCGTACTTGTCGCGGAAATAGTGCGAAAGAAAGAAGTGTCGGTTTTCTTCGTAGTTGGCTGCATCCAACTCGAAAGGCGTTAGTTGCACGCCTCCGCGCGAAGAAACGCTTTTCGACGACGATTTCTTTTGCGAGGCCACGAGTTGCAATTTCAATTTTCCGAACTGCAAATCAGTACGTATGCCGAAGAGCGAACTAGCCCCCTTGATGAGCGATGAGTTGGCTGGAAAACTCACGTTGCCAGCCTCAACAAGCTTTATTATCTCGTCTTCCTTACCGTCGTATTTCAGTTTAAGGCTCTGCGCATCAAAGTCGAAGGTGGCATCGGTGTTGTAATTTAGGTTCATGTTCACCTTATCTCCCACCTTTCCGTTCATGTTGATGTTAATCTTCTCGTCGAAGTTCATCGTCGTAGTCTTGCGATTTCGGATGGGTATAGACGGGTTGTCGATGTTTTTTAGCGTAGCGCCGAAACGAATTTCTGCCGAACCTTGCGTTTTGATGCGCACACCGCCAGGTCCGAATATCTTTTCGGCAGGACCTAAGTCGAAGTGCATGTCGGTAAAGTCGAACTTCTCTTTGCCTTTCGCCTTATATATCTCGTCGTTCTTTTTCCTGAAAAAGCTGTTGCGTGCTTGTCGTTCGCTCCAACGCCGATATTCGTCGGGTGTCATCATAATAGGCGTTCCCAAATACGTCCTTCCCCATTTCGTTCCAAGCAGATAACGGTCAAGCGTGTCGTTATATTCCACCCCCTGTTTCATGTTGTCAGGGCGTTTCAGGTCCATTGCGTTTTGCCATAGGTCGCCATAAGTGGTGGGCGTAGTGGGCTGCACGCGCCAAAGCGGTGTTGCAGGGGCTGTTTGGGGGTTGTCGTTGGTTTGTGTTTCGGGTGTGTCTTCGTTGTCAATCACCAGCGTTGTGTCTTCCGGTTGCTCGTCTTCGGGTAGGGTGGGGCGTTCCACGTCGCGTTGAGGCGTGTTGTTTTGGGGCGTGTTGGCGTTTCTTGCAGGTGCCGTGTTGGCGTTTCTTTGCGTGCGGTTGTTTTGCCTTCGCCCTCTGTTGTCTTGCACAAAGGGCAAAGCGAGGGCATAACCCGTCAAGCAAATGACGAGCACCACCATCAACGTCCTTTTTATTTTCTTACTTCGCAGCACGCCTTTTAGGGTCACTTTATCATTTTCAACGCCGCTTTCACCACCTGTTCAACGGGCAGTTCGGGTTGTTCTTTCAGTATTTCAACCACCACTTTGGCCGAGGCTGCCGGCGCAAAGCCCAGCATGGTGAGTGCGCCCACGGCCTCGTCCTTCACGGCTGTGTTCATCACCGTGGCGTTTGCGTTTGTGGACACCGACAATTCTTGGGCCACTCCGCTTGTAACAATCTTGTCTTTCAGGTCTACGATGATGCGTTGTGCCGTCTTTGCGCCAATGCCTTTAACGGTTTTCAGCATCTTGTCGTCGCCGGCGGCAATGACGTTGCACAGTTCGGCGGGCGACATTCCCGAAAGAATCATGCGTGCCGAATTGGCTCCAACGCCCGAAACGCTGATAAGCAAGCGATAAAGTTCGCGCTCTTGGCGCGTGGCAAACCCATAAAGCGTGTACGAATCGTCGCGCCCGCCCGTTACCAATGCCTCGTGAACAAAGAGCTTTACCTTGTCTTTACCTTGAATGGTGGTGTATGTATTCAGCGATATGTTGAGCGCATAGCCCACTTCGGCCGCCTCAATCACAGCCATTGCTGGGGTAAGTTCGGCCAAGTCGCCCTTGATATATTCAATCATTAATGATGTTTTTTATATGTGTACGTATACGTTATTATATAACGACTCTCGTTGCGCATTATTGTGTGTGCGCATAAAAAACTGCATTTGCAGGCGAAAGAAAGAGGTGTAAGTGCCTTTGCATAAGCCAATATCATGCTGCTAATCAAGGTCTCCAATTCTGCTTACATCATTTGTGCCTTTTGTGTGAAGTGAAATTGCAGCGTATATGCCAAAATGTAAATAAATCATAAACCATATAACGCAACGCTTGTAGTATAAAAAGAAATGTTTATCTTTGCCAACGTATAGGAATAGCCGAAGAAATTTAGAGGTAGTTTCTGATGTATTCGTCAGAGTTTGATACAAAGTATCGTTTATGGTAAATGGGTTTTACCATAAAGTAAACTTCTACGGCATTCCTATATTTTTACGATATAACCCTAGATAGCATGGCCCGAACAGATAGAGATGTAAACCTAAAAGCACTAATAGGCAACCAATTGCAATACATATACTCGGCCGACGAGCTGACCAATGTTCTTAATACCTTGGCCAGCAACATTGGTGTGTTTGCTGGTTTCAGGCGAAACCAGATGCTTTGCTTCGCAGATACCAGTAAAGACAACCGCCGAGCAAAACGCTACCGCATGCACAAAAAGCACGGCGGAACGCGTGCTATCGTGGCTCCCCATCAGAGTTTGTTGTACATGTTAAAGGGCTTTAATGCCTTGTTGCAGCAGTATTACGAACCCACAACTTGGTGTTACGGCTTTGTAAAGGGGCGTTCGGTGGTGCAAAATGCCCAACAGCATCTGGGCAAACGCTACATCCTGAACATCGACATCAAAGATTTCTTCCCCTCCATTACTAGGCAAATGGTGGAAGACGTTTTGTTGGCAGAGCCTTTAAAGTGCTCTGCCGAGGCCGCACGCCTGCTTTCGGGGCTGTGTACTGCTGCCGAACCGCAGGGCGATGTGTTGCCGCAGGGATTTCCCACTTCGCCAACACTCTCGAATATGGTGTGCAAAAAGATGGACGAAGAACTGGCTGCCGCCGCCCAACGCATAGGGGCAACCTACTCGCGCTATGCCGATGATATGTCGTTTAGCAGCGACAAGGATGTGCTGCGCCCAACGGGAAGTTTCTATTTGCAGGTTTCTGGCATTGTTGAGAAGTATGGATTTAGGCTGAACGACCGCAAAACGCGCTTGCAACGACGTGGACGAAGGCAGCAGGTTACGGGCGTTGTGGTGAGCCATAAGGTGAACGTAACGCGCGAATATGCACGGCAGATACGCAGCTTGTTATATATGTGGGAACGATATGGCTATTGGGAGACTGCCAGAGCAGCCTTGCGCGCTTATCGTGAGCAACATGGTAAGACTAGGGGGCATGGTGAATACCTCACCTTGTATGCGGTTTTGCGCGGCCGACTGAACTATATGAAGATGGTGAAGGGCGAAACAGACCCCACATACCTTAAACTTTGGAACAAGTATAACCAACTGATGCAGCGGGATGTTCCTAAGCGCAGGAGGGGTGTTTACGGCACTAACGCGCATAGGCCTGAACCTTCTAGGGCCAACGATTATCTTGGCGAACCGCAACGAAAGGGTTGCGCGGGTGTTGTGGCACTCTTTGTGGTGCTTACGTTAGCGGGTTTGCTGGCTTGCAACTTGTTGGCTTAATGTCTTTTTATTGGTTGTTGCACGCGTTAATCAGCAGCGTTTTAACCCGCATCGGGCATAAGTATTGCTAAGATTTGTATTGCATAACGCGAAATGCCTTATGCTTGTCTTTACCTTGTTGGATGCTATGATGGTTAAGATTTGTATTGCATAACGCGAAGTGCCTTATGCTTGTCTTTACCTTGTTGGATGTTATGATGGTTGAGATTTGTATTGCATAACGCGAAATGCCTTGTGCTTGTCTTTACCTTGTTTATTGTTAAACACATCTTGTATTTTTGGGAGAGCGTAAAGTTTTCGGTGTAAATTTTAACATCGAGAGTGCCCTCGCCGTTCACCAATTGCCCATTCGGTGGCAAATATTCAATTCTCGCGGAGGTTCTTTTGGGCTAAAATTGGCATTAGCCTGTATAATGCTAGCAAACCATTTTGCGGTGCATAAATGCGTATTTATACAGAATGGTGGGCAATTAACAACAAAAAAAGTGCTATTTGCAGCAAATTGCACTGCATTTAGGGGTAAAACGCAAGGTAAAATGCAGCAAAACGCAGTGCGAAATGCAGCAAAACGCAAGGCGTTTTGCTACTAAATGCAAGGTGAAATGCTACAAAACGCAAGGCGGAATGCCTCAAAATACAAGGTGGAATGTATATTCTTGCATCTTGTATGTTGGCTTTTTGGGGGTTGTGAATGGTAAAGAAAGACATGCTTAGTGGAAAAACTCGCTTAAAAAGGTGATGTTTTGACTATTAAAAGTCGTTTTTGGGGTGGCGCAAATTTGCGAGTCGGCGACAATCTAGAAAGGCAAAATGGTGCGTTTTGCTTGTGTTGTGCTCAAAAATAGACAAAAAATAAAATGCGAAAGACTGAAATTTCTGCTAAATAGCATACTTTTGGGCGTTTGTTTTCGCTAGAATAGGCTGGCGGAAACAATCAGTTTGTAAAATATTAGCACCGTAATTAACAATAAGGTAGTCTTGAATTTTAATATTTCTATAAATTGAGCGAAGTTTATTATCTTTGTGCTACTATACCAAGATAAACACCCCCTCTCGTGTACGAAGTACTAGACAAAGATGTAATGACCGATTTGGCTTAACCCTGACTTCATAAAAAAAGTATCCCAAGACACCCTTTTTAATGGGGCTTGGGATACTGAGATATGCTTTGTGGAATGCCTTTTCACATTGTACCTGCCATTTTCAATGGCTAACTCTTTAACAAACCGCCGTGAACAGATTAAACGATGTTTAGCTAAATGACGTGTACTTACTGCTGAGGCGATGATTATTGCGCTTTCCCTTTTATCAAGTCGAAACGATAGCCGAGTGTGAATTGGAAAACACTAAATTGAGAACGTACCCTCACTTCGGTAAGGCCGAAATTATAACGTGCATCTGCAACAAACTTGCCCAGTTCGTAGGATATGCCCAAAGGTAAGGCTACATCAACATCTCTAATGTTGTCGTTAACCCGCGAAGTTTCCCAGCCTCTACTTTCAAAGAAGTCTTTGCTACTCGACTTTAAACCAAGTTGTAAGCCCACCTTTAAGGCTAGGTTCTTTGCTACATAAAAATTGGCTAACACCGGAATGTTAAAATAGTTGTACTCGTAGTGGTGGTTTTCATCTCCAAGCGAGTATTTTGCTCCTTGTTGAGAGTAAAGCAAACCTGCAGACAAACCCAGTTTCGGCTTAATTTGATATTCTGTTTCAAAGCCAACCACAAGGCCTGTTCTGAAATCGGAGTCGTAATGGTTGGTTAATTTTGAAAGACCAACACCGATTTTAGGTTGCAACGAGAGCGACTTTACATTGTGTTGGGCATAAACATTGCAGCTTAATGCGAATGCAGTGATTAATAACGAGATTGATTTTATCATTTTTACCTATTTAGTTTAACGACAATTCTGCGAACTATTTTTTGGTAATAATCATACCACCCCAGTTGTTGCCAAGTCTACCTGCCAAAAGCACTTCAGCATGGGCAATTCTTTTAACCGGTATTTGTCTCAAATTGGCATATAACTCTTTGGCGGAAGCAAAGCTTAGCGGATTTTTGATGATATTGTTAGAGATATAGAACATCCACGAGTGACTCATAACGCTACGGAAACTATCTATGTTATATTCACTCTTGTCGAAATCGGTTATAGCAATATAGACTTTGTCCTTAGTGATAATTCTAGCAACTCTTATATTCTTGTCCAATTGTATTCCCCGTTGAACCTCAACATAATTTTTAAGCTGTCCTATGCCTTCTTTTAGTCCATGAGCGACCATCTCTTTTATACTCTCGAAAGTCATGTCAAAGCCGAAAATCGTGATAACTGGTTCTTGATTTGAAGATGAAAAACCGGGTACACTCTCTTTATCAACGAATGCAACTCTAGGATTTTTTGGATAGTCATGTATGTTTGGCATGTTGTAGTCAAGTTCCAAGATTACATTTCTGTAGTTGATGTAAAGTTCGTCCGCGTTCATACTCTTCCATCCGTTAATCTTTCTAAAAAAGCCGCCGCGTTTTCTTGACATAGCAACAAAGCATCCACATTCCTGATAAACAAGGTAGTTATAATCGTACAAAGAACCTTTAACGCGTCTTTTGGACATGAAATCATGGTGTTTTACAGACCTATCTCCGAGGAATATGCCAACTAACTTACCCACTGCCGTGTGGCTTTGGGAAGTGTATCGAGGAAAATTCCATATTGGTAGTTCAGAAGCGGAGGTTCTAGTAGCAATTCTTGTTCCGGTTTGTGCTTGGTTAACTATGGTTTCCGCACTTATTCTAGAAAGATAAACGTTTCTTGTTACAGGTATGCTGCTGCACTCACTCAGCCGCGCCACAATGCTGGTGTCACTGTTTAGTTTGTTGTGAGCAATGTCTATATCATCCCGGTAGAGGTTGTTTGCTACTAGCATTCCATATTTGGTGACACGATAGACACTATCTTTAAGTTGTATTTCACCTTGGTAGTTTAGAAGTCTTGCAAAGTTCTGATTGGGTAGTATGCTTTCATACCCAAAGGCTTCATAATAAGTTGTAGGCTCTTTAATTAATGCGGCTTGTTCTTCTGCTGACAATTCTCTTAATAATGGAGAATGTTGATCTATCGTATCTAAAAGCGAGATAAACCCATCCTTAGAAGATACGGCTCTGGATAATATTCTAGGGTTAGCTTCCCCTTCTTCAACGAGGGTGCGGATATCTGATTTAGATGTGAAATTTAGCACGGTGGGGGATGCTTCGTTCTGATTATTTTGCGAGAGAGGGGGCGTTACATCCTCGTTACCGCAAGATTGGAAAGCTACTGCAAGGCATCCAATGATGCCAAAAAAGAATTTTTTGTTCATTACTTGTTTGTGAATTAATTGTTTAATGTTGAGTTATCGGTTGCAAAGTTATGGGTTTTAAAACAAACAAACAAAACTTTTGCACAAAGAATTGTGGGTGTTATGCTTAAACGAAGAAGCAACTATGATTCATGAGTCTGAACTTTTATTAGGCATTAATGGGTAAACAATGGGACGTATTCATGCACCGTTTTTGCCTTAACCAAACAAGTAATATCTACACTTGTCCTTCTTCCAGCATTTTCTTTATTTCCTCGTCGGTCTTAGTCAATTTGTCTTTGCACATCTTGATAAGTTTCTGAGCCTTTTTCAGTTCATCGGCAAGCGAGTCGAGGTTGAGTTCGCCTGTTTCCATTCGGCGAACAATAGCTTCTAGTTGTGCCACAGCCTCTTCGTATTTTATTTCTTGTTTAGCCATAATTTGAGTTTTTGAGTTTTTGAGTTTTTGAGTTTATGAGTTTATGAGTATATGAGTTGTGTGAGTTATTGAGTTTATGAGTTTATGAGTATATGAGTTTATGAGTATATGAGTTGTGTGAGTTATTGAGTTTATGAGTTTGTGAGTTATTAAGTTTATGAGTGTTTGGCTTTATAAGCTTATTTGTTGTTGAGCGTAATGGGGTTTATAGGGTTAGCAAACTTACTAATTCACTCCCAAATTCATAAACTCAACAACTCAATACCTCACAAACTTCCAAGCTCAAATCCTTATTCAACAACAGATTTAACCTTACCTTTTTGCAGTTGGGTAACGATAACATCGCCTTTTTGCAAGTCGTTGGCGTTGCGTACCACCTTTCCGCCACGCGTAGTGATGCTATAACCTTTGGCAAGCAACAGTGATGGGTCGTGCGACTTGATGGCTTGTTGCAGCAGTTCGAGGCGATGTGCGGCCTTTGTAAGCAGGCGTTCGGCGTGGGTTGGCAGGGCAAGTGCCAGCCGTTGCAGGCGCAAGTCTTGCCGTTGCAAGGTGGTTGTTATGGTGTTCTGCATGCGCAGGGCCATGTTTTCGAGCCTTTTCTCTTGCCTTGTGCGCACCAACGAAAACAACATCGGTACTTTTTCGGTAAGCCGGGCCAGTTGGATGCGCTCCAATTCCATGCGCCTTTGCACCAGGTGTACCATCTCTTCTTGTGCATCGAGAATGCGTTGGTAGGTCTCCGCGAGGTGTTCTACCAGAAAAGCAGCCGCAGCAGTGGGCGTTTTTACACGGCGGAAAGACACCATGTCTAGCACGCTTTCGTCGCGGTCGTGCCCGATGCCAGTGATGATTGGTAGGGGAAAGTTGGCCACATTCTCGGCCAATGGCAAACTGTCAAAGCCACTGAGGTCGCTGGTGGCCCCTCCGCCGCGGATGATAACCACCACATCAAAGCTATTTATGCGCTCGTTGATGGCGTTGAGGGCTGCAATGACGCTCCGTTCAACGCCTTCGCCCTGCATGGTGGCGGCAAAAAGCTGTACCGAGAAATGCAAATGCCATTCGTTTTCGTGCAGATGACGACAGAAATCGCCGTAACCAGCCGCTTGTTCGCTAGAAATAACGGCCACACGCTGCGCAAATAGCGGCAGGCGAAAGTCTTTTTGCAGGTCGAACACGCCTTGTTGTTTCAGTGTCCGCACAATTTCGAGCCGCTTGCGCGCCATGTCGCCCAGCGTGTAAGTGGGGTCTATGTCGGCCACAATCCACGAAAAACCGTATGCCTCATGGAAATCGGCGTACACCAAGAGCCTTACTTTCAGTCCTGCGCGTAGTATTTGGTTGGCGTTGCGTTCGAAGTGGGGGCGCAAAAACGCCCATTTGTTCTTCCAACACTTGGCCGATGCCTTGGCCACGGGCGTGTTTCCCGCCACATCTTTCTGCACCAACTCCATGTAACAGTGCCCGCGAACCTCCCTCATTTCAGAGATTTCGGCCTCTACCCAATATTCGTCGGGCATGGTTATGGCGATCGCATCGCGCACCATTTGGTTCAGTTCGTACAGTGTTAGGGTTTCTTTGCGCATGGGTTTGGGATGTAATGGCGTGGTGAGCCTTTCGGTTGGCGGCTCTTTACATGATGCAAAGTTAAGGTAAATGGTGATAATGACAAAATATAATTCGCTTAAATGGGGGGAGTAAGTGGTAAGTAGTAAGTAGATGAGTAGTAAGTGGTAGAGTAGTAAGTAGTAAGTAGTATGTAGTGAGTAGTAAAGTAGTAGAGTAGTAAGGTAGTAAGTAGTAGGGTAGTAAGTAGTAGAGTAGTAGAGTAGTAAGTAGTGAGTAGTAAGTAGTAGGGTAGTAAGTAGTAGGGTGGTAAGTAGTAGGGTGGTAAGTAGTAAGTAGTAAGTGGTAAGGTAGTAAGTGGTAAGGTAGTAAGTAGTAAGGTAGTAAGTAGTAAGGTAGTAAGTAGTAAGGTAGTAAGTAGTAAGGTAGTAAGTAGTAGGGTAGTAAGTAGTAGGGTAGTAAGTAGTAGGGTAGTAAGTAGTAAGGTAGTAAGTAGTAAGTGGTAAGGTGGTAAGTAGTAAGGTAGTAAGTAGTAAGTGGTAAGGTGGTAAGTAGTAAGGTAGTAAGTAGTAGGGGTGTAAGTAGTAAGGTAGTAAGTAGTAAGTAGTAAGTAGTAAGTAGTAAGGTAGTAAGTAGTAAAGTAGTAAGTAGTAAAGTGGTAAGTAGTAGGGTGGTAAGTAGTAGGGTGGTAAGTAGTAGGGTAGTAAGTGGTAAGTAGTAGAGTGGTAAGTAGTAGGGTGGTAAGTAGTAGGGTGGTAAGTAGTAGGGTGGTGAGATGGTAAGCGGTAAGGCATAAGTGGTAAGTGCACTTACTTACTCTTTTACTCCTTAATTCCTACTCCTTACTACCCACTGCCTACTACTTACTACTTTACTACTTTACTACTTACTACCTTACTACTTTACTACTTACTACCTTACTGCCTTACTACTCTACTACTTTACTACTTACTACTTTACTACTTACTACCCTACTACTTACTACTTTACTACCTACTCCTTCACCACTTTGAGCGTGTCTTGCACCTTGCCCCTAGTGGCTTTCACAACGTAAACTCCCGCAGGCAGATGGCGTAGTGACAGCACATGGGGTGGCTTTGTTGCCGATAATACACGTGCACCGTGCAAGGCGTACACTTCAATAGCATCGTAATCGGCGGCGGTGAGTAAGTTGGTTCCGTCGAAACGCAATGGGGTCTCGCCCGCATTGGCCTTATTGCGCGGCAATGCAGTGGTGGAAAGGTCGTAGGATAGCAATGGACAAACAGCCATCGACAAAGGTTCGTCGTCGTTGCGATACCATGTATAGGTGCCAGTGGGCTTGTTGTTGCCGTCTTCGTCGGCCAAGAGATGGAATACCGTGGTTTTCTCTTTCGCTTGTCTACGCAGGCAAAGGATGGCAATCTTGTCCGATTTGTTGCCCTCGTCGTTGTTGGGCAGTCCGCCAATGACAACGAAGAACTCCTTCTCTACCGTTGCAGGTGTGTTGAAAGTGAAGGTGGTAGGCTTTATCGCATTGTTGTCGTAAACCAATTCAGACGCTTTTAGCGTAGAAGTGGCGAGTACTTGGCCCGGCATACCCTTGTCGTCGGCCAGCGTTAAGGCAACGCTTATTTCGGCATTAGGACTAACCGTGACCGTAGACCCGAAGTAAACGTCAACGCTTTTCACTTCGACCTTGGCCTGTGGCGCATCGAAACGTTCGGCAAACTTAGACATGCCGAGCCAGTTAGAGCCTGCGTAGAAACCATAAAATCCCAGTCCAATGACATTGATGTTGGGGTTTTCTTCGGGCGTTATGTTCCAAATGTGCTGCTGTCCACCCACTTGTATGTAGTTTACTAGCGCATCTTTGCTGGTTCCGGCATCGTTGGTTGCCCGCAAGCCCACACTAAAAACGCCCTGCTTGTTGTAGGTTACGGTGGGGTTTTGTTCGTTGCTCTGCTCGATGTTTGCCCCCTTGAACGACCATTGCCATTGGGTGGGGTTGCCCTTAGAGAGGTCTTTAAACGTAAGCGACGAGCCTAAGGCGATGAAACGGCCAACGAATGGCGAGAGATAACCGCCTGGTTCTACCCCGATAAAGGCTTGCGGAGCCTTCTTGCTTACGTTTACATAGGCCTCGCGCGTAAAAGTATGCTCTTCTGTACCATTGCTAACAGTCAGCGTTACGGGGTAAGTGCCAGCCTTTGCATATACAACTTTGGGGTTCTCGTCGGTGGAAACATTGGGTGTTCCGCCCTCAAACTTCCAGTTATAAGACGTGACTTTGCCTACGGAAGAATTGTAAAACGCCACTTCTTCGCCCTCAACGATGTGGATGGAGGTGGCATTTGCATCGTTTTGCGATACTTCGAACCCGTCGATAAACACGTCTTCGCCACCTGAACCCTCGTAGACAAAGGAGAATTGCACCTTCTTTTGGGCGTAGGCAGATAGGTTTACGTTGAACTTGTTCCAGTTGGGGCCATCGAAAGCATTGTCTTGCGACCACTTGAAAGCATCCAGTAATTCTGTCGTTTCCTTTGTGTCTACATCGGTGATAAGTAGTTTCCACTTGGCAAAGACCAGCAACCCAGGACTGAAACAGGCGTAAAAGCTGCACGTGCTGTTGGGCTTGATGGTTATTTGGGGCGACTGGGCTGTTTCCTTTTGCTTTTTGTTGGAGTAGCTAATTCCTAGCGAGAACTTGCTGTTGGGATTGAAGTAAGAGAAGGGTTTCAGCCCTTTCCAGCTTGGTTGTTCGTATAATTGCCACGTGGCAGTGTTGTTAAGGGCGAAGTATTTCCACTTGTTGGCCTCTTCAACCGAGTCCCACCCCATACTATAATAAGGTGTGGTTCCTCCTAAGGCATAGAAATTGGCTTGTAAAGATTGTCCGTATGCTGCATAACACAGGCAACAGAACAAGATGAGTAGCGTTCTTTTCATAATGTGGATGTTTGAATTTGTAACTAAAATATGGTGTTTAAATTGCAAATATACACAATATTGTGTTTTAAACAAATTAAATAACATGTTTTATGTGTTGATGGCGGTGCGTAAAACATGAGGATAAATGGCTTGATTGTGGCGTTGGGGTGGTGGTTCTTATATAATATAGGTGTACGAAAACGGCTGTGTTGGGCGTTGATATAAGATAAGATTGTGCCTGTTTTAACACTAATTGCATGGCGAAGGGTGTTTTTTAATCGGCTTGTTTGCCGTTATTTCATGGTAATGCACTACTTTTGTAGGTCGCAGCTGGCGTTTGTTTGTTACATCACCTGCTGGCGACAAACAGAATGATAACAATACAAACATTTAAGAATATGAAAAAGATTAGAGCGGCCGTAGTGGGCTATGGCAACATTGGGCAGTATACATTGCAGACGTTGGAGGTGGCTCCCGACTTTGAAGTGGCTGGTATTGTAAGGCGACAAGGGGCTAAGGAAAGGCCGATGGAGTTGGAAAAGTACAACGTGGTGAGCGACATTGCCGAACTACATGATGTGGATGTGGCTATCTTGGCTTTGCCTACGCGCGAGTGCCCGACATACGCGAAGAAGTATTTGGCTATGGGGATAAACACGGTAGATAGCTTTGACATCCACACGAACATAGTGAACTATCGTGCGGAACTGATGCCTGTGTGTAAGGAACATGGCCGAGTGAGCGTTATTTCGGCAGGATGGGATCCAGGTTCAGACTCTATCGTGCGCATGTTGATGCAGAGTTTGGCACCAAAAGGCTTGTCGTACACCAACTTCGGACCTGGTATGAGCATGGGACACAGCGTGTGTGTGCGCAGTAAGAAGGGGGTTAAGAATGCGCTTTCGATGACTATCCCGCAGGGCGAAGGCATTCATCGCAGGATGGTTTATGTGGAATTGGAGGATGGCGCACGACTTGAAGATGTGGCCGCAGAGGTAAAGGCCGACCCATATTTCGCTAACGACGAGACGCATGTGTTTGCCGTGAAGTCGGTAGACGAGGTTCGCGACATGGGTCATGGCGTTCATTTGGTTCGTAAAGGTGTTAGCGGAAAGACCCAAAACCAACATTTCTCTTTCGACATGAGCATCAACAACCCCGCATTGACGGCTCAGGTGCTGGTTAATGTGGCTCGTGCCTCCATGCGCTTGCAGCCAGGATGCTATACTATGGTTGAGATTCCTGTTATTGATATGCTGCCAGGGGATAGGGAAGAACTGATTGGGCAGATGGTGTAAAGGACGGCTTAAAGGTGAAAAGGTGAAAAGGTGAAAGGGGGAAAAGATGGCTTCGCCTTTTAAAGATGAAAAGGTGAAAAGGTGAAAAAATGGCTAACGCCTTTTAAGGGTGAAGGAGTGAAAGGGTGAAAAGATGGCTTCGCCTTTTAAAGGTGAAAAGGTGAAAAGATGGCTTCGCCTGCTAACTCGTCAGCTTGTTTACTTGTCAATTCGTTAATTTGTTCACTTGTCAACTTGTTAATTTGTCAACTCGCTTTTGGCTTAAGAGTCTTACAGGGATAGCTTAGATTAACCATTGAAAATAAAAGGGGCGTGCTACCAATGAATGGTAATACGCCCCTTTGTTGTTCAGCATT
>ERZ773067.551-NODE-551-length-22350-cov-2.985019_pt1 | contig 22350 bp, 23 predicted proteins | sample MGYA00580622_ERZ773067 | MGnify/ENA primary metagenome ERZ773067 (study PRJEB29015, sample SAMEA2737998) | human oral metagenome | biome: human oral; feature: human-associated habitat; material: dental | place: China | collected 2113 ...
CCCTGACCTTACCTTCATCAATAAGCCCTTTCAGATAAGACCTGGAATATTCCGGAAGTTTTCCTGAGAGATATTTGTCTATCCGCTCTCCCGAGTCCTCCGGCTCTGCAGAAAGCTCTATAACTTCATCCGGTAGGAATTCTGCATCAAATTCATCGCTCTCTATCTTTTTATCATTTGATTTCATTCTTCACCCTGCCAAGCATATATTCAAAATCCTCATCCTTATAATAAAATATTCCAAAGAGCAACATAGTGAATGCCGCTATAGTTACATAACAGTCTGCAACATTGAAAATAGGAAAATCAATTAATTCAAAATACAAAAAGTCTATCACATAACTATGTCCATACTTAATCATAGTAATAACTCTGTCGGCAAAATTTCCTAAAGCTCCCGCAAGCAACAAAACCAATGCAAAATGCATTGGAAAATATCTCTTTTCGGCAATTATTTTCTTAAGTCCAAATATTACTAAAGCGATTACAACTACAGTAATAACTGTAAATATCCAGAATCCTCCCTGAAATAAACCGAAAGCCGCTCCTGAATTGCCTCCTTCAAGCAGGGTAAAACTGAATACTCCTTTTATTACAGTTAATTTCCCTTCAGACAAATATTTAACAGCGAGCTGTTTGGTAAGCAAGTCCAGTACTACCAAAGCTACCACTGTCAATAATTCTATTACAAAAAATCTGTTTCTGTTCATAATCAACCTTCAAAAATTTCTTTAATTCCAACTATCATCTCTTCATCAGTAATGTCAGTATAAATTTCTGCTTTTCCGACTTCTTTTGTAAGAATAAACTTAATCTTTCCACCCTGCATCTTTTTATCAGACTTTGTTGCCTTAAGCACATCTTCTATACCAAAATCAACAGCAGACAATGAGATTTTATTAAAAAGCTTATATTCTGTAAGAATCTTCTTCATTTCTTCAAGTTCACTTTCTGACACAAGTCCACGTTCCACAGCCATCCTGCACGCAGATATCATTCCAAGAGCAACACACTCTCCATGAAGCAAATCAAAATTCATCAGTTTTTCAACCGCATGCCCTATTGTATGTCCAAAATTAAGTATAGCGCGAAGCCCTTTTTCAAGAGGATCATTTTCAACAACCTCTTTTTTTATTCTGCAAGAGTTATATATTATATACTCCAGAGTATCTTCATCCTTGGATAAGATTTTACCGGAATTTTCTTTTAAATAACTTAAAAATTCCTTATCCCATATATAGCCATACTTAATAACCTCCGCCATTCCCGAAAGATATTCTCTATCCGGAAGCGAAGTTAAACTATCGGTATTCATGTAGACCAGACTTGGTTGATGAAAGGCTCCGACCATGTTTTTATATGCCATAAAATCCACGCCTGTTTTACCGCCCACACTTGAATCAGACATAGCTAAAAGTGTAGTCGGAACTCCTGCAAACCTTATCCCTCTTAAATAGGTAGCGGCGGCAAAGCCGGCTAAATCACCCACAACTCCTCCGCCTACTGCCAGTATCACATCTTTTCTCTCAAAGTTTTTGTTAATAAGCTCCTCATACAGACTTTGAACTGTTGAAATATTTTTATTATCCTCACCTGCCGGAAAAGTAAAAGTATGCAGCTCTTTTCCTGTGTTTTTTAATTCCTGTACCAATCTTCCCTTAAAAAACCTGTCAGTATTAGAATCAAATACCAGCATAAGCTTATTACAAGATAAGAACAATTCTGAAAGCAGGCCGGACAACTTGTCAAAATTCGATTCAACAATTATGTCATATGATTTATTCTCTTCAGAACCGACTTTCACATTCAACTTTTTAATCACGTTCATTTTCACTATTCCTATATCTGTTGACCAAAGCTTTTCTGTTCAAATTATCCATATCACCTTTTTCCGCAAACGGGCGAGTTATTGCTCTACCCATATTTACGTTTTCATTAGGTATACGGCTTATTAGATTTTCTTTTATGGAAGAAGCATTCATTTTTGCATTATGAACCCTTTCTTTTCTGAGTCCGTCAATTCTGTTCTTTTCAAACCTTATATCACTTCTTTTAGGTTCTTCATTTTTAGTTTCTTCGTTTTTAGCTTCTTCTTTTTTATGTCTTTCAGCTTCTGCCACTATTTTATTAAGCTCTTCATTTATGCTCTGATCAATCTCAACTTCACTTTTTCTTAATTCTTCACTTTTTCTTAATTCTTCATTTTTATTCTGTTCATAGTCAAGTTCCAGTCTTCTAAGTTCTTCCCTTCTATTCTTTTCAGCTTCAGCTTCTTTTTTCTTAAGCTCTTCCTTTTTATTCTTCTCAGCTTCAGCTTCTTTTCTTTTAAGTTCTTCCTTTTTATTCTTTTCAGCTTCTACTTCTCTTTTTCTTAGTTCTTCAATTATGTTTTTTCCAACATCCGCTTCGCTTTTTTTAAGCTCTTCAATAATGTATTTTTCAATTTCTGCTTCATTTTCACTAAGTTCTTCAACCACAACTTCATCATTTTTAAGTATGTCAGGTTTAATTATGTCAGGTTGAATCACTTCCGTCTTCGCTTCTTCAAACTTGGCTTTTTCGTTTTCAATTCCACCGGTTTTTGTTGCTTCAACTTTTTCATGAACAATGTCTTTGACATCTTCAAGTTTTTGCTTTAACTTAAGATATCCTTCCAAGTCATTTACTGTTATATTGTATGAATCACTGTCAACCAGTTCCAACTGTGTGGTTATCAGATTTCTTATATGAGCCTTGTATAATTCAAATCTCCTATTTAAATCATCGGTTTGTCTGAATATAGAATCCAAATCGTACTTAGCCTGAGTAAGAACCTCTTCAGCTCTGGTATGAGCTTCTTTTTCGATAAGTTTTGCATTATTCATAGCCTTTTCACGTTCTTCGTCAGAGGCCTTTTGAACAAGAACCATTGCCTTCTGCAAAGTCTTTTCTATTGACTTATAATATTGAAGCCCCTCGCTTAAAGACGCCATCTTATCTTTAAGTTCAATAGTTTCTTTATACATTTCATCATATGAACCGGCTATTTCCAACATAAACTCATCTACACTCTTCTTAGAATAACCAATTCCCCACTTAAATTCATGATTTCTGATTTCGTTTAATGAAAGCATAATCCCTCCTAATAATTAGCAATATTTTCCTAAATGAATCTGTATCCTGTCTTTTTTCGTCCGTCCTAAACTTTCGTAAAATATAAATTTACCAAAACCTCTTACAGAGATTATATCCTTTGGCATAACCTGATAATGACTTGATGATATCCGGGCAGAACTTACAGCAACCTTATCACTGTCAATTAATGCCTTAACCTTTGTTCTTGAAAGATTTAATGCTTCACCGATAATTACATCTAATCTGAGTGAAGGAACTGTTCCGTACTTATCTTCAATCCTTCTCACCGACATAATGTCTTTGGTTTCAACTTTGGTACAACTTACCTGACATCTTCCAATTTGATGTAATTCACTTATAAGAAAATCTGTAATCTTATTTTGACATAAAACAAAGGCCTTGACTACACTTTTATCTTCAGATACCGTATAAATATCTCCGATTAATTTTCTGTCTATTCCAACTCCAAGTATAGCACCAAGAAAATCCCTATGAGTAAGAGAGTTACTTTCAAACTTAGAACTCTTAATTTGAATCTCTATACAGCTTATAGGAAAGTCAACATCTTCCCTCTCTTCATAAGAAGCCGGAAAGCAAACCATCACTCTTTCAGCGTCTTCTATCCCCCCACAAAGGAAAAACCTTCCAACCGGAAGGTCTGCTACTTGTCTTTTTAAAACCGCAACTTCCCTGACATTTAGAAAATCTGAAAAAACACTGATATCCCCGGTATGAGACACCTTTGCCAAGTCAAGCAGGTGCCTGAATACCAAATTATCTTCTTTATCCATATTACTGACCATTAATTTTAGGTACCGCAAATAAAGTATCTATGAGCTCTTCCTCATTTTCTACCGATAATTCAACATTTTCAGGCGAAATGATGTAGACATACTTAGATACCGCTCTAAATTTTCCATTGATTGCATGCATGGTTCCGAATACAAAGTCCACTATACGCTGAGCTTCCATAGTATCCAAAGCCTCAAGATTTAACGCAACTATTGAGCCAGCAAGCAGTTTGTCACAAATGTCCTCAACCTCATCAAAACCTTTAGGCATAGTAACACAGACTTCAATTCCCGATTTACTGCTTCTCCTTATAGGTATAACTTTCTGATTATCTTTTGCAGTCTTCTTCTTTCTGTCAAAAATTGAAGTGGAATACTCCTCGTCATCATTGTCATAGTCATCTTCATATTCAGTTCTTCTTCTGCTCAGTCTTGACCTTGACTCCTCTACAGCATCCTGCTCCATTTCATCATCATAATCCTCATCATAGTCATCATCAAGATCATTACCGTCTTTAATCGTACTAAAAATTTGACTAATCTTTTTAAACATATATTCACTCCTATTTCTTATAATCAAATATCATAATTCCTGCTTCCAAAGATACCGGTGCCTACTCTTACTAAAGTAGCCCCTTCTTCTATCGCTACTTCATAATCACCGGTCATTCCCATCGAAAGGACATTCATACTCACATTATGAATGTTTTTGCTATTCAAGTCAACCATTATTTTTTTTAGTTGCCTAAAATATTTACGGTTCTCCTCTGATATATCGGTATATGGGGCTACTGTCATCAGTCCCTTTATATTTAAATTCGGATATTTTGATACTTCCCTTATAAAATTCTCCGCGTCTTCCGGCATTACTCCAAACTTGGAATCTTCCTTAGCAACATTGATTTCCGCAAGTACATCTACAGCAATTCCAAGCTTAGCGGCTTCTTTATCCAGTGCCTCAGCCAGTCTTATGTTTTCAAGTGAATGAATAAGCGAAACCTTCCCAACCACATATTTTACTTTGTTGGTCTGGAGATGTCCTATAAGATGCCAGTCAAGATTATCCTTGATAATCTCAGTTTTCTCCCTCAATTCCTGAACTCTGTTTTCTCCAAAAGAGTTAATACCGTACTCCATCGCTTCCCTGATAGCTTCCACAGGCTGTGTTTTACTTACCGCTATCAGCTTTACTTCATCTCTTTCTCTTCCTGCCCGTTTACAGGCAGCCGCTATCTTACTTTCAACCATACTAAGATTTTCAGTTATACTCATTCTACTCCTTACCAACCTTGTCAGCATTTAAGATTATGTTATCATACTCATTTAAGAAATAGCCCTTATCACTCGGTATCAGATAATATTCACTGTCCTCACTGTTTATATTTTCCGTGTCAGGCTCTACATGTCTGAATCTTGGATAACCGTTATTTATATTATACACGCCTTTTAACAGTTTTGTTTTACTGATTTTATAAATATTACCACTGTTAGGTGCTATAATCTCATCTCCGGACTTAAAACTTTCATTCAGATCTATATAAATCATTTTATTTTTAACATCTTTGTAGCATATTTCAGTTTCGATATATTTGGAGATAATTTCATTATTTTTGCCTACGGTCTGAATCGTAAAGCCTCCGCTTCTGTTTCCCCCTCCACCTACATAGTATTCTTCAGGAATCTCATATACCTGCCTTTCCACTACAGATGACTTTGGAACCTTTAAGCCCGTTATGCTTTTAAGTACTATGTATATATTTACAAATCTCTTATCAGCATAATCAACCATATAATTAAAAAAAGTTAAAACCAAATAATTATTATCGTTTATTTCCGCTACTCTGGCCTGTGCCTTAGCTGTAAATCCCTTATTATCAACCACTGCATCCACATAGGTTTTCTCTTTTAATAGTTCCTTCTGGGTTTCGTTTATCGGAACCACTACATTCCAAACTTCATCCGAAATAAGTTTATACACAGCCTCACCTGCTTCTACCTTACCTTCATTTTCGGCAGCAGTCTTAAGTATGTAGCTGTTCTGTTTTTCAAATATATCCTGATTAATCTTTTCCTCTGTCATGTCCTCCAGTCCATCAGCTCCATAAACAACTATTCCGCTATCATCAGCATAGTTTAAGTTTAAATATTCACTTGAATCTGTTGTCTTCTTAAGCTTAGCCATTACCATCTTACCTGATGTGGTCATTACCGTTTCATTCATAGACTCCTTCAAGCTGTATGTACTGCCAAAGTTATCATCCCTATTAATCTGAAACTGATGTAATATACCTGTCAACCTCTCACCTGATTCATCGGTCTGATCATCCATCATAAGCTTCGAGTAAACGCTTCCTGTTTTATCTATGGAAAATACTACCTCACCCTTATGTACTCTGGAGTTCCCGCTTACATAATAGTTAATATAGCCTGCTTCTTTAGACTTAAAGATTCTTTCTTTTCTAAGTGCAAGCCCTGTTGTATTAATAACTTCGGATTTCTCATCACTCACAACCCTGTATACAGAAGTCTTTTCTCTGGACATAAAAATCACTGTATGCCCCAGAATATAAACAAATATAATGAAAAACAAAAAATATCCTACATTGAAATGTTTTTTTGCCGGTTTTCTGTCTTCATAATGAACAACATTGTTTTTTCTTTTCTTAGCCAAGTTTTGTTTAGCCAATATCTATTCCTCCAAATAAACAAACTGCCACACCTTTATTAATGTGACAGTTTGAAATTTAACCTTTTGTTCCTATAAGGAAACCAGCACATTATGCTTATATTCCTCAGGTACATCCTCACTTTTAACAGAAAGACTGATAATTATATCTACACTATACTTATCCGCAACCTGAATTATTTTATCAAGAACAGGTTTCATAGTATCTTTATCTGTACAGGAAATCTTTAAGAAACTGTCAAGGAAGATAGCCTCAAGATCATGATCCTGTGAAATAATTCCACAAATAAATCCAACAAATTCACTTGAATCAGATACAAAAAAATCTTTGACATTTATAAGACGAATCTTGTTGTTAAGTTCATACATATGAGCCAGATCCTTATCTAAGAATACAACATTCCCCCCGGAAGTTTTAACTGCCTCATTAGCCTTCTCAAGAATTACTTTTGTTTTGCCTTTTCCCTTTTCCCCACAAACAATATTAACCATAGTAAAACCCTCCTTTAGTATGAGTATTAAAAGTTTATTAATCAATAACATTATATGTCAAATTATTATAAAATTCAATCAGTTTGGTATATTTTGTGGTAAGTTTTCAAAAACTGTGCCAAGCTGTGCATAGAGGTTCAGCGCATCGGATGCTTTCAGCACTCCGACTATATATTTCTTATCCGAAGAAGACTTAAATGACATAAGAATACAAGAGCCTGCTTCATCCGTAGTACCGGTCTTACCCCCTATTACCGTATATCCGTCAGGCACTTTCATTGCTCCTGAAAGGTACTGATTGGTTGATGACATTGTTTTAACAACCTCAACACCTGCACTATTCTTATATTTCATAGTATACGAACCCTGATTCACTATCCTGACAAATTCAGGATTTTTGAGAAGTTCATTAAAAATCAGATATAAATCATATAAAGTAGAATAATGTGCCGTGTCATGAAGGCCTGTACTGTTTACAAACCTGCTATGAGTTGCTCCGATTTTTTTAGCTTCTTCATTCATAAGAGCGGCAAACTTTTCTTCACTTCCCGCTACCGCAACAGCCAAAGCCTTAGCTGCATCATTGGCCGAAGTCACCAAAGCCGCATTGAGAAGCTGCCTTATTGTAGCTTCATCGCCATCCATCAGCCTTATCTTCTTTGCAAGCGGTTCAGAAATTTTAATAGATTCACCATCTATCTTAACAGTTCTGTCCAGATTTTTTTCTTTAGCAAAAACCACATAAGCAGTCATCATCTTGGTAAGGCTGGCGGGATACATTTTCTTGAAGCAGTTTTTTGAATAAATAGCTTCTTCATCGCTTGAAACTATTACCGACTTTGCATTAAAAGAAGGTTTATCCGTTAAATTATTGACATTCTTATCAGACAAAACACAAAGTCCGTCAGACATAAGAGAAAGCCCTGTAACAGAAGTTGTTACCTCATAAGCTCCCCCTGTATTTCCACTGTCTCCGTACGGGAAATATGCTATCTTATCATTTCCGCAACCTGTAAGCATTATCCCCGTTAAAAGTACAAGAATAATTTTCCTCATCTTTATTATCATGACTTATACAACTCTCTCCAGTCAAGATCTCCCCTATCCAAAGCCTTAATCATAAGCTCTGCTGACGCAAGGTTAGTCGCGGCAGGTATATTATTAATATCACAAAGTCTTAAGATATTACTGATATTAGGCTCATGTGTCTTTGAGGAAAGCGGATCTCTTAAAAATATAACCAAGTCTATTTCGTTGTGATCGATTTGAGCAGCCATCTGTTGCTCTCCCCCCAAATGTCCTGCAAGATATTTATGCACATTCAAATTGGTAACTTCTTCAATAAGTCTACCTGTTGTTCCTGTTGCATACAAAGTATTCTTGCCTAAGATTCCTCTGTAAGCTATGCAAAAATTCTGCATAAGCTTCTTTTTAGCATCATGTGCAACCAATCCAATGTTCATAATCCACCCCTTATATATTAATATTTGTTAAAATAATATTTCATTTTCACCGGTATTAAAAGTCAGGCCATGTTTTGATTTTTGAAGACCTACATTCAAAACCAGGGCTATCCCCAAAAAATTACTTAATAAAGAAGATAATCCATAACTCATAAACGGTAACGGTAAACCTGTATTCGGAAGCAGGGCAGTATTAACACCTATGTTTACAAAAGACTGAAACATAAGCATAGCCGACACTCCGATTGCTATCATCTTGCCGGTAATATCATTTGCTTTTCCGGCAATCATTATACATTTAAAAACAACGAAAGCAAACAAGGCAATAACAAAAAAGCATCCTATAAAGCCTAATTCTTCTGCTATTACTGAAAAAATGAAATCACTTTCATTTACATAAACCTTATTATAAAGTCTGAAATCCGATGTATCACCTAAAAGTGTCTTTCCTAAGACTTTACCCGCCGCTATTGCATTTACTGAATTAATCTGCTGATACTGTCCTGTAAGAGCATATTTTTCAGGATCCAAAAAACTAAGTATTCTCTCTTGCTGCTTCATTGTAAGAAGCTTTTGCCCCGGTTGTATTACATACCAAAAAAGAGCAACACCCACAGGAACTGATACAGCTACTGTAATTCCGATAATCTTAAGGCTGAGTCCTGCCATAAATATCATTACGGCAAAAATAAACATGCAAACCATGCTTGATGAAAGATCTGTCTGTATAAGAATAAGTGAAGTCGGTAAAAACATAATAATACCGGATAATAAAAATATACTCCACTTATTCAGTTTATTCTGAACTTTAGTAAATAATACCGCAAGTACCACTATAAGTATTATTTTTACAAGCTCCGACGGCTGTATTTCAGTAGGTCCTATGCTTAGCCACCTGAAAGCTCCTGTCTTATGGTCAAATCCATAACGTGTAAATTTAACCATAACTAACATTATGACCCCAACAATATAGTATAATATAGCAAATTTACATATAAGGTGGTAATCAATCATAGCGCCTACCAAAGCTACAATAACACCTAAAGCAACACCTATAAGCTGTCTCCTTGCCATTCCAAAGCCTTCTACCTTAAACAGACAAAATATGCTGATGGAACAAAGCATCAATACAGCTATCAGCAGGGAAAAGCTAAAATCTTTTAAATTATACTTCTTATTTTTAAACATCGGTATCCTTTATGACCTTTTCCCTTTAATTTCTTTTACAGGGATATTGGCACAAATTGCCGGAACAGTTGTGTTTCCTGTTTCTGACTCTGTTTGTTCAATTTTAATATCAAGTCCTTCAATATCTATTTCAACATATTTTGAAATAACCTGAATTATATCATTTTTGATTTGTTCCATAATTTCAGGAGAGCAGTTTGACCTGTCTGACACCAATACAAGTTTCAGCCTGTCTACAGCCTTCTGTCCTGAAGATTTCTTTCTGAAAAAATCCATTAAACTCATAGCTTAACTCCTTTACTTCTTAAATAACTCTCCAAGACGCGCCAAAAATCCTTTTTTACTTTCAAGGTCAAGTAAAGGAATCTCCTCACCCGTTATTCTTTTACATATATTCATATAAGCCTGTCCTGCAAGAGAATCACTTCCTGCGAGCGGCTCACCTGTATTGGTTGCAATAACTATATTTTCATCATCGGGAACCACTCCGAGAAGGCTTACAGCCAAGATATCAAGAACGTCCTCACTTGACATCATGTCGCCTCTTTTAACCATGTCCATACGTATTCTGTTTACGATAAGTTCCGTCTTTCCGATTTCATTTGCTTCAAGAAGTCCGATAATTCTGTCCGCATCCCTTACCGCAGAAACTTCAGGTGTGGTTACTACAATAGCTCTGTCTGCACCTGCTATTGCATTCTTAAAGCCCTGCTCAATTCCGGCAGGACAATCAAGAATAATATAATCAAACTCATTCTTTAATTCTTCTGTAAGTAAAACCATTTGCTCAGGGTTTACAGCATCTTTATCTCTTGTCTGTGCACTTGGAAGCAGATAAAGAGTTTCAAACCTTTTATCTTTAATAAGCGCCTGCTTAATTTTACAATTCTGTTCAATTACATCTACAAGATTATAAACTATGCGGTTCTCAAGCCCAAGTACCACGTCAAGGTTTCTAAGGCCGATATCGGTATCAATAAGAACAACTTTTTTGCCTAACATAGCAAGTCCGGTACCTACATTGGCTGTAGTGGTGGTTTTACCTACACCACCTTTTCCGGAGGTTATAACAATAACTTCTCCCATAAAAAAATCTCCTAACTAAAACAAAATTTCATCAATATAATAATATAATTAAAATGAATTAATTACAAGTGACTTAAACAACTTTTTTTTATAATTTTAGTGAATCCAGTACATTTTTATTCAAATCTTCTATACAAATATTATCATTTTCCACAAAGGCGACCTGAGGTGACAGGCACTTAGATTTACTTAATACCGCAGAGTTATCAGCGCATCTGGCTATTTTAGAACCTATTCTTAACTGTATCGGATTCATATCAAGGGCAATTATAAAGGTATCATCATTTCCGCCCGCTCCTGCCTCTGCTTCGCCTTTTAAAGCTCCCAATACAACTATGCTGCCTTTTGCCACTACTTTTGCACCGGGATTAATATCTCCGATTATCACAACTCCCGTATCAAATTCCATCATCTGTCCCGATCTGAAGTAGCCCTTGTGAATCTTTGTAAGGCTTGTATCTTCAGAAATGCTTATCTGTTCCAGCTTCTTTTTAAACTTCGCCTCCCTTACAGGATCATTATCTATGGTGCATACAATATGAATGGAAGAATTCTTAAGGATAGTCTGAATTATACTTTCCTCTTCGTCAGCCGAGAGTTTCCTGCCATCAAAAGCAACAGCCATATCCACATTTCCGAAAAATTTAGCAGATTCCTTAAATTTATCTCCGACTGCATTTAATAACTCCTCGAATTCTAAATCCGGATCAAGTATAATCATCAGGCCATAATTATTTGCCTTAATAACAACCGGTTGCTTCATTCTGCCTCCTAACTAATCTGAAATTATATTATTTACATTATCTTTAACCGCTTTTTTATTTAATGATTCTTCATCCCCGTCACCATAATAGTACTCATAAAAATCAGCCGCAGCCTCTGCAGCGTTTCCTGAAGTATAAGCATAAGGAAGTACACAGGTAACCGATATTTCAGGTTTATCATAAGGAGCGTAGGACGTAAAAAGTGCATGGTCGGCTCTCATATTAGAAAACTGAGCTGTTCCCGTCTTTCCTGCTACCAGGTCCTTAACATTCTTAAAAAGTTCCTTATGTGAACTCCTGTCTCCGTTAACTGCCAAGAACATTCCGTCTTTAATTACACTCCATATTCTCTGATTCAGTTCTACCTTAGGAGCTTTTTTATTTGCAGCATTTGATACGGTGTTTTTAATCTTTTTGCCATCAATATTTTTAATCTCTTTAACAACAGTAAGATAATTAAGTTTTCCTCCATTGGCTATACAGGACACATATCTGGAAATCTGGGTAGGCGTAAACGCATAACTGCCCTGACCTATGGAAGATCTTACTGAGTCTGTATCGGATATTGACGGCTCATACTCGTACAGCTCTATTCCTGAAGTAACACCTTTTTTAAAGCCGAACATAGCCGCATATTTATTCAATTTTTCAAGACCCAGCTTTGAAACATATTTACCTTCGGAATCTAAACTCATTCTGTACCCTGTCTCATAGAAAAAGTAGTTACATGACACTTCAATGGCAGTTCTTATATCTATCTTTCCATGCGGAACCCTGCTCCAACAAGACGCAGGTTTATCAGTCTTGGTAAATACGACCTGTGCATCAATCTTTTCATTCTCGCCAACAGCTCCCGTAGCAAGATCAGCAGCTGCAGAAATCATCTTAAAAGTCGAACCGGGTGCCGTCTTTTGCTGACAAGGCCTGTTTATAAGCGGATATGATTTATCTGTTTGAAGTTTGGCATAGTATTTTGCATCTATCTGATTGGCAAGCTTATTATTATCATAGCTCGGATAAGAAACCAATGCCTTAACTTCCCCCGTATTCGGATTGGTAACTACCATGGAGCCCGAACAAGGATCTAAAGCCAGATTGGCAGGCGTAATTTCAAGGCTCTTAATCTTACTCCTTATAAAAGTATACGGAGACAATGAGCCGTTTAAAAGATTACGGTATGCGGTATCATCATTTTTAAGAAACCCTTGTGAAAATAATATCAAACATACCTCAGTACCCGATATTGTATGATTAAAAATCAGATTCTTATAAATAATCTTCTTAAACTGCAAATCCGAAGTGATATTCTCAAATATATATTTTAACAAAATCCGGTAAATTTCATCCGTACTCAAATACTCTGTTCCGATATTAAGCTTAGGCAGATTAATCCATTTGTTAGATACCGAATACTTTAAGAATTCTCCCAAACTCTTCTTATTATCCACATAAGCTTTAAAAATCTCATCATCTTCATTTACCAAAGTAACATCTATCAATTTTTCATTTTTTATGTAAGTGTATACATAATCTATGTATTCAGCGGTAGTCTTATTGGAACGCTCTTTAGTAACGCTGTTTTCCGTCATCAGTTCTTTAAGTTTTTTTATAACATTTTTTTCTTCCGTCTTAAACTTTTCATATACACCTTTTTCCACTTTTCCGGCCTTCCTGGTTTCAATCCTGTGTATATCTATGGCTCCGTTATCAAACAGCGCATTATAAACGTCATATATAGGAATCATAATATTATATGAATTTTTGCCTTTTTCTCCATAACTTGCCGAATTATGAATTTTACTTAACAATACAGCCGCCAATTCTTTTTCTATTATATTGTAGCAAACCTTCTGCAGCTTACTGTCGATAGTCAGATAAACGTCATCTCCCGCCTTCGGCTCGGTAACGGTTTTTACGCCCGTAACATAATAATTGGAATTGAGCGTTGCCTCTTCTGTGCCCTTAACACCTCTTAGAAATTTTTCAAAGGAATATTCTACTCCGGCCTTTCCAATCTGATCAGTAGTATTATAATACTTTTCTTTGTCCTCGGACATTTCAGTTTCATTGACATTACCCGTATATCCAAGTACATGCGCAAAATATTTGCTGTCATTATAATATCTGTAGGTATGTTCGGCAATTTCAGCCCCCGGAAGTTCTGCCGAGTTCTCAAGCACTGTCGCCACCGTCTTTGCATTTACATTAACAGCAATTGAAATAGGATTTCCTTTATTATATGTATTTAACAGTAAAGCAAAGCGAACCTTCATTATTTTAAGTGCATCATCCACACTATAGGTATCGCTTATGTTAAACATATGCTCACCGCTTCTCAGATGCTCAAATACCTCGGAAGCTGTAGCATTACGCTGTGCAGTTGTAAGTTTTTCAATAGAGGTAAGCATATATGCATCTCTCTTAAATCTGCTTTCAGCAAGCCCCTCTACCGTAAATTTTAGGTTACCTTTTTTATCTTTTTCGATGTAAAACTCAGGAAATAATTTTCCGCCGTTTGATTCTATTATCTTTATAAGCCTGAAAATCATGTCATTCTTTTTTTCATCTGAATCAAATGCCTTATAATCCTGTAAAGTGACATTGTAAGAGAGCTTGTTATATGCCAAAAGCACTCCGTTACAATCATAAATATTTCCTCTTGTCGCTTTGGTTTCACGGGTAATTTCATCCTGAGTAACGGTATGTTCCGCTATGTCTTTCTGCTTAACCACCTGGATTGTAAATACTTTATAAATCAGAACAACAGAGAATGTTAAATATATAACAACCAATGGAACAGTCCTTGTCTTAAGAAAATTCTTGAAAAAAGTTATCAAAGTGTCAATCAAAACTAGGCTTCATCCCCTTTCCCTATTGCTTCCAATTTAAGATATACAGCATCAACAATCCTGTAAAATAAAGATGCTACTATCATAGTATATACAGCCTCCGGCAAAATTATCCTCATAACATAATAAGGCAAGTCCAATCTGTTTCTGAGCAAAAATCCTGTAACAAAAATCAGGAAATTAAGCACCAAATCTGATGCTCCAACCAGCCCTATCGGTATCAGATTAGACTCTCCGCTGTAAAGTTTATTACCAAATCCTAACAGATAGCCTATAGTGAGATAAATAACAGCATAATACCCTATGTAGTCTGATTCTGATAAATCCAAAAACAGTCCCATAAAGAATCCCATCATCATACCGGGGATTTTACCGTATTTATAACCTATTGCCACAACCAAAATTATAACCACATTAGGCTTTATGCCTGCTATGGCTATTTTATTAAATATTGTAGTCTGAATAAGATACAATATTATCATCATTATAAAAGAACCTATAATGCGTTTCATCAATTCAAGTTTTCCTCTTCTTCCTTTTCACGGGTAATTATAAGTACCATATCAAGTTTTGAAAAGTCAACTGCAGGCGTAAGATAACCCGATTCAGTCATGTTTGAGGGATCTACCTTGATATCACTGATATATCCTATAAGGATTCCCGGATGATATTTAGGACTTATATATGAAGTCACAACCTCATAACCATCCTTAACTTCCGCTCCCTTCTTTATGTCGGTAACCTCAATATGACCTTCATCAAGCAGTTTCAGATTCCCTTTTACCACACAGGTATCAGATGTATCAAGCAACATACCCATCACATAACTGCTGTCATCTATTATTGATCTTACCATTGAATTATTGCGGCCTACCTTTGTAATTATTCCCACAAGCCCATTTCCGGCCATAACATTCATGCCCGGCTTAATACCGTCATCACTTCCCTTATCTATCTTAAATTCACTGTACCAGTTATTTGTTCCCTTGGAAATAACTCTCGCCGCAACCTTTGGATAATCTGCATAGGTTTGATCCAAATTGTATAATTTTCTAAAATCATCCAATTCATACTTTCCCTGAAGAAGAAGTTTATTCTCATAGCTGATTTTATCCAATTTCTCAGTCAGTTCTTTATTCTTTGCAATCAGGTCATCAATATTTTTAAAATAATCCAGTTTGGAGGTAAAATAACTCCCCACCTTATTGATTCCCACCTGCATAGGAGTAATCACATCACCTACTGCTGTTTTAACCGGTCCTAAACTATCCGAAAAACGGTAAGACACCAGCAGAAGTATGAGGCAGATTACAACCATAACAATAAATAAGTATCTTGGAACAATTTTTATCTTAATCTTATTTTTTCTTAGCGATGCCATTATTTACATTCCTTAAATTAACTGAATATCCCGGCTGCCTGTAGATATAAGGCAGTGTTTTATAATTATCATCATCAATAAGCTTACCAAGACCATTAATAACGCTGTCCTGAGGGTCTTCCAGAATATTAATTTTAAGATTTGTTTCTGCATTTAAAAGCTTGTCAAAATTGCCGATCAGAGCTGAACCGCCTGTTACATAAATACCTGCATCTATTATATCAGAGGATACTTCGGGCGGGATATGCTCAAGCGTACTCTTAATATTCTCGGTAATACTTTTAAGATCCTCTTTAATTGCCTCATATACAATATCCGATTCAATCTCAATTCTCTTTGGAAGGCCGGTAACAACATCTCTGCCATTTACCTGCATAGTAAGTGACTGTCCCGATAAAGCTCCCGCAATACCCATCTTTAGTTGTTCAGCATTACTCTTTCCTATGACTAATGCACACTTCTGCCTTATATAATTGCAAATTGACTCATCAAACTTATTGCCGGCTATAGGTAAAAGTCTGCTGCGCACTATGCCTCCGAGAGCAATTATGGCTATTTCAGTGGTGTCCGCACCTACATCTACAGTCATTACACCCTTTGCCTTCATTATATCAAGTCCGGCTGCCATAGCAACGCAAATAGGCTTATCTACCAAAGATACATTTTTAGGCTTAATACCTGATTTATGTATGAGGTCAGCAAAAGATCTTTTTTCCACTTCCGTAATATCGGTAGGAAGAGCTATCACAAAGCTTGTGCCGGAAGCCCTCTTTGCCTTGCCGTACAATCTGTCAAACGAATTATTAAAAAGAAGCTCCATCGCACTTACATTGGCTATTACTCCGCGGTTTACCGGATAGATTACTTCTATGGTTTCCGGAGTTCTTCCCACCATTTCAGCGGCTTCATCACCTATAGCTCTTATTTCCTCTCTATTCTCTATAGCGATGCAATTTTCCTGATCAAATATTATTCCATCACCTTTTCTGTAATATTTGATTCTTTTAGTTCCAAGATCTATACCAATACTCTTCCCAAGCATAACTAAATCCTTTCAAATATCTGTTTTTTGGTTTCAAAATCTGACAGTCCTTTTTCCCTAAAGCTTACATAGCAACAATCACCGATAATTATATGGTCAACAAGAGGAATACCTACAAGTTCCGACACTTCCAGTATCTTATCGGTAACCATAATATCAGCCTTACTCGGAGTAGGATCACCGCTTGGATGATTGTGAATAAGTACCAGATTCACAGCTTCATACTTCAGCGCCTGTATGAAAACCTCCCTCGGACGAAGAAAAGACTGATTGATTGTTCCTATACTTATGGTAAGTTCTTTGATAAGCCTGCACTTAATATCTAAAAGCAGTAATACCACATGCTCCTCTTTGAAATGCCTCATTTCTTCCATATATCTTTTGGAAATCTTAGCTGCGGTATCTAAAGGTTCATCATAAGAATGCCTTGTTCTGGCAATCCTTCTTGCCAGTTCACAAATACAAATAATTTCCACCGCTTTAACCGGACCAATCCCCTGAATCTTACAAAGTTCTTTTTCAGTCTTTCCGTAAAGTCCGGCAAGGCTTCCTCCGCCTGATTCAAGTACTTTCCTGCATAATTCCATACAGTTGATATTTTTGGTTCCGGTTCTTAAAACCAGTGCAAGAAGCTCCGCATCGGAAAGCATAGTTATCCCTTGCTTCCGGTATTTCTCAAACGGTCTTGCATCTTCGGGTAAATCTTCAATTCTTGTAGTTACCATAATTACATTTTAGTGTTAAAGGAATAGTCAAATTATATTTTAACACAATTATTTTTCTCTTTCAAACACAAATTTACCATCGTCTGATAAATCTTCCCTAAAACTATAATTTAGTCTGTCGAATTTTTTTATTTCCTCAGGATCAGCTATATTTTCTTCAGCCATAAACCTTACCATTTCACCTCTTGCCATCTTGGCATAGGTTCCTTTGGTAACCAATTTTCCGTTGACCTCCTCTACAAAGTCGCAGGTAATAAATCTGTCATTTTTTGTTAAATATTTATCAATACATTTATAGTATTCCTTGGAAGCAAGATTAATGATAATTCCGCTTTCATCCCTTACTTCTTTATACAGTTTATCCTTCCAAAACTCATACAGGTCTCTCTTTCCATCAATGTCCGCTTTTGACTGCATTTCAAGCCTGTAAGGTGCAACTCCGTCCATCGGCTTTACTACACCGTAAAAAGCAGATAATATTCTTAAATGACTCTTTATGTAGCTAAGCTGTTCCTTAGCAAAGATTGCAGGTGCCATATACTGATATGCTATACCTTCATAGGATAGAATTGCAGGTGTAAGGCCTTTGTACAAGTCCATACTTTTAATTCTGTCCACATTCTCATCAGTCAGCTTATCATTGCATTTCCATATATTTTTTAACTCTTCTCTGCTTCTTTCCTTAAGCCAAGCAAGTATTTTCTTTGTATCATCAAGAAACACAGGCTCTCCGGGTGCCTCCGGAAAGTCTGTGTCTACCTTCATTTTCTTGGCAGGAGATAAAATTATTTTCATACATTCTCCTCAAAGTATTCCTTACTGTATTTGTCCAGTTTTACTATCTTTGAATTCCTATATCTTTTATCATCGCTTACATCTTTTCCCAGCCAATCAGGCTTTTTAAAGTTATTTGCGGCTTCCAATGACGGAAACTCAACTTCCGCAAAAACAAGCCCGCAAAGCCTGTCCTTAAATTCATCCAGTTCGACAACAAGTCCATCCTCTAAAGGAATCAGATATCTCGTTTTTCTCAAAACCCTTCCATCAATCTTTTTCTTGAGATTTTCATATTCTTTTTCGGTAATTTCAAACTCATGCTCATTGTTCACTATAGGATCACCTTCATTTTTACGGATACCAAACTTGCTCTTAACCGTTAAAATATACTTTTCATCAGCTTTTCTAATCCTTATAGTTGGCTTATTACTTATATAGCCCTGCTCTATTTCTATCTTATCACAGGACTCAAGATTATCAGGAAATTTATTTACCAAAAATTTTCTTTCTATTTCCATTCCTTATTTTTCCTCTTGTAAAACCGAATAATCAATATCATATTTCAACACAATACCATATTTATCAGCAAAATCAGAATAATTCTTCACTATTCTCTTGACTACATCTTCCGGATTGACATTATGAGCACCTATAAGCATAACCAGGTACTGACAGGAGCTGTATTTGGTAGCTACATCACCTATCCTTAAGGATACTTTTATTATGTTTTCAAGATCGAACATTGCCTCAGAAAGCGTAATCGGATCTATCATATTTCCGTCTTTCTTAGATATTGTAAAAAGAATGATTTCAATATCTGTTTCTTTTCTGGCAGAATATCTCGAAACAAACTGATATATATGTTTAAATCCGTCATATTCAACCTTATAAGCTCCGTTAGGTCTGTTCTTCTCGGAAATAAGGTGCTTCACTATCTCCATGTCTGCGCTTGTATTAACTACTTTATTTTTGGAATAGTCCTCATCCGCTATAGTGAAACTGTTTTTTCCGTTCTGTTTAGAACTGCTGAGAGCCTCAACAGCCTTCCTGTAAAGCGATAGGAAGTCGCTGCCGTTAGCGGGAGACTTTGCAATTCCTATAGATATAGTAAAATCTCTGTCAAGCTTCATTCCGGCAAAGCCTTCTTTGGCTGTCATTAAAAGCTTGCTTGAAATGCTTTTAATATCCTTATAAGTCAGATTTCCGACCAAAAATACACCAAATTCATCTGCAGAAATCCTTGATGCTACATCCCTGTCTCTAAATGAGTTACTGAGCACACCTGCAAGTTTTACCAGGCAGGCATCCCCCATAATATGACCATATCTTTCATTTATTTGAGAAAACTCATCAATATCTATGATAAACAATACACCTGAGTTTCTTTCTCCGCCCACATAGTCATCCACTTTATCAGACAGATATTTCTTATTCCATAAACCTGTCAGCCCGTCCTTAAGGGAAATTATATCAAGCTGGTTAAGTTTACTTGTTATATCACTGTCCATTGTACTTTCACTTACATTAGTTGCCATATTTTACACCCTCTCATTTTATTTCCACTTATCACAAATTGCTTCAATCTGTTCCGCAAATTTATTCATATCTTTATTGGCAAGCCCGCTGTTTGCATTAATTATATCAAGCAGCTTCTGACCTGCCCAAAGCAGTTTTTCATACTCAGCCCTGTGCTTAACGTATTTAACCTCCTTCTTAACAGGTATAGGCTCCGCAATATATTCCCACTCACCCAAGGCCAGATTATAAATTGAACCGCTGTAAGGTGCATAGGCATTGTGTTTGTATTCATCTATCAGGGTTTTTCTAAAATTTTCGACCACTTTATCCTCACCATGCACTATGAATACTGCATCCGGTTTTGGATTAAAGGCCGATATCCACGAAATCAGTCCGTTCTTATCAGCATGACCGCTCACTCCCGCAAGTACTTTAATCTCAGCATTTACTTCAATTTCCTCGCCAAAGAGCTTAACTCTCTCTGCACCGTCTATAAGAATACGGCCAAGAGTGCCTGCTGCCTGATACCCTACAAAGAGTACCGTACACTCCTTTCTCCACAGATTGTGTTTCAAATGATGTCTGATTCGACCGGCTTCACACATTCCTGAGGCTGAAATTATAACCTTCGGTTTTTTATCAAAGTTAATCGCAATAGAGTCCGTACTTGTAACAGAGGTCTTAAGTCCTTCAAAACTGATAGGATTAATACCTGCCCTGATCAGTTCCATTGCTTCTTCATCAAAACACTCAGCATAGTTTTCATTGAAAATATTTGTAGCTTCTATAGCAAGAGGACTGTCTACAAATACCTCAAAATCGTCATAGCCGTAAACCAGCCTGTCTTCTTTAATTTTCCTAATAAAATACAGTATTTCCTGAGTACGTCCTACCGCAAACGAAGGTATGACAACATTGCCTCCTCTGCTAAAAGTATCATTTAAAATATCCGAAAGCTCAGCTACATAATCTATTCTCTCTCCATGCAGCCTGTCACCGTAGGTTGACTCCATAATTACATAGTCGGCTTCTGTGGTGTATTCGGGATCTTTTATTATAGGCTGGTTTATGTTACCTATATCCCCCGAGAATACAATTACCTTAGTAGTATCACCTTCGGTTATGATAATCTTTATACTGGCAGAACCGAGAAGATGTCCTACATCAGTAAATGAAACTGTTATTCCCTCACAAAGCACAAATTCTTCATTATAATCTACTTTATTAAAACGTTTAAGTACACCTTCTACATCTTCCATAGTATAGGGCGGGGTAAATTTTTCCTTACCTGCTCTTTTATTCTTCCTGTTCTTCCACTCCGCCTCAAATTCCTGAATATGAGCAGAATCTCTGAGCATAATGTCACAAAGATCACAGGTAGCGGTAGTTGCATATATATCCCCTTTAAATCCGTTCTTATAAAGGGCGGGTATCATACCTGTATGATCTATATGGGCATGTGTAACCAAAAGATAGTCAATATCCGACGGAGACACCGGAAGCTCTGCATTTTCAAACACATTTATTCCCTGCTCCATACCATAATCAACAAGGATATTTTTCCCGCAGGCTGATAAAAAATGTGCACTTCCGGTAACTTCATGATCAGCACCAATAAAATGTAGTTTCATACCTTATCTCCACTTTGTCTCAAGTTTATTGTTAAGTAAGTATAACATATTTTAGCTAAGAATTATATACTCTCAGCATTTCTTTTAAACATTCATCTTCTGTGGCAAATTCATCTTTATTAATATAAGTCACCACCTTCTCTCTCTTAAACCAGGTAATCTGTCTTTTTGCAAAATGCCTTGTATCACGCTTGATTATATCCATACATTCCGAAAGACTTGTTTCCCCGTTTAGATAATCTATAACTTCCTTATAGCCTATGCCCTGCATAGAAACCATGGATTTGTTGTAGCCTCTTGCCATGAGACTCTTTACTTCGTCTACCAGTCCCATTTCAAACATGAGGTCAACCCTATGATCGATTCTTTCATAAAGCTTTTTCCTGTCCATAGTAAGTACAAAATACGCAAAATTAAAGGGTGAAGTCCTCTCTCTTTCTTTTTTGTTATGCACCGACAGCTTTTCTCCCGTCATTTCATAGAAAGCAAGGGCTCTTACCACTTTTTTTATATTATTTTCAGAAACTGAATCGGCATAGTCCTTATCTGCCTCGGAAAGTTTTTTATGTAGCTCTGTTTTACCTAAAGTTTCCGCCATTTCTTCGTATTTTTTTCTAACCTTACTGTCATCCCCGTATTCACTAAAGTTAATATCATAAATAACCGATTGTATATAAAAACCTGTTCCTCCAACTATTATGGGGATATGTCCCCTCTTTCTTATTTCCTCTATATATTTCATTACTTTATTTTTGAAAACAATAACATTAAATTCTTCATCAGGCTCCAGTTCGTCTATAAGAAAATGCGGAACGCCGCACATCTCTTCTTCTGTAATTTTAG
>ERZ773067.558-NODE-558-length-22239-cov-8.245673_pt1 | contig 22239 bp, 21 predicted proteins | sample MGYA00580622_ERZ773067 | MGnify/ENA primary metagenome ERZ773067 (study PRJEB29015, sample SAMEA2737998) | human oral metagenome | biome: human oral; feature: human-associated habitat; material: dental | place: China | collected 2113 ...
CAAACGGCATACTTGCGGTACTCGCTGATAAAGATCCCCAATAGCACCCCTATAAGGGTAGCTATGGCTATGGCGGAGAGCGAGATGAGCAGATGCTCGGCGGTGAGATGAAGGAAGAAAGGGGCATCCTTCCGCAGAAGAGAAATAAGATCTCTCAAGATGTTCATTAGTTTAGTCTTCGTGTTCGCCGCTATTGACCAAGGTAGCATTGATAAAAAAGGCGCCTTTGGTAGCGATTGTTTGCTCGGGGGCGATCGGTTTTACTGGGGCGATGGCAGTATACCCACTTTCGGAAGCTCCTTTTACTACCTCCACTTTCTCAAAAGAGGTTTCTTTATCCGAAGTTTGGGTTACCAGAAAAATGTAGGATTTACCAGCATCCTCTACGATAGCCTCGTTAGGTACAGCAGGGGTCGTTTGTTTGTCAAGACTGATAACCCCTGTTACATTCATTCCATTGATGAGCCCTTGTTTGTCACCCTCTACGTGGCAATGTACAATGATGCTTTTGCTTTCGTTTTCAAACGAAGCCGCAATGTTATACACTTGGGCATCATATTCGCGAGAGGTGTTATTGGTAGGGTTGAAGTGCACTTGTTGTCCTACCTTAATGTAAGGCAAGTCACGCTCATACACTTGCAAGTGCAGGTGTAGCGAACTGTTGTCGATGATTTCCACAATAGGGGTGGAGGCATCTATATAAGCCCCTTTGTTAGTATATACCGCACTGATATTCCCACTAATAGGAGCCACTATCGCCAAAGTAGATTGCATTCCCTTATCGGTGAGTGTTTGAGGGTTTAAGCCCATTAGGCGTATTTGTTCTTCAAGCGAAGCTTTTTCGGTACGGAGAGTGCGTAGCTGAGTAGTAGCGGCTTGTAGGTTCTTACCAGTACCAGCATTCCCTTCATAGAGGGTTTGCTGACGGTCAAGTTCTTGTTTAGCAAGTTCTATCTGACCATTAACGGTGAGCAAGCGCTGTTGTTGTTGCAAGAATTCTGGGTTAGAAACAGTAGCGATTACTTGCCCTTTTTGCACATAACTGCCTATCTCTACCTTTACACTTTGGATAATCCCCGCATATACAGTCGATACCTTCGCCTGATGGTCGGCAGGCACGCTCAGTATTCCATTGGCTTTGAGGGTAGCGGCAAGAGCTTTTTCTTCTATATGTCCCAAACGAATATCTACAGTTTGGATTTGAGCTTGGGTAAGGGTGGTGAGGTTGCCTCCTTCTTCGTGGTGTTCTTCGCGCTCTTCGAGCTTTTGATTATTGGTAGTTGTAGGAGTGCCATTGCAGGCTGATAGACTAATTCCTATAAGGATAAAAGCGATTTTTATACCATATTTTTTCATTTGTTTTACTGGTTTAAAAGGGATTGTATTTCTATTACTTTTTGATTAAGCGCCTCGATACTCTCAAGGTATGCCAAGCGGGTATCTACGGCTGTCTGTAGGGTGTAAAGGTACTCCACATAGCTTATTTCACCTGCGCTATACCCTAACTGATTGGCTCGGATAATGCGCTCGGCTTCAGGTAGCGCTTCTTGTTTGTAAAACTGATATTTTTGCAAATTCAGTTGGTATTCCTCTTGCAGATTTATCCATTGAGTTTTAAGCTGTTTTTCTGTTTGTTGAGCTGCTTCTATAGCTGCTTCTTTCTGATATTTATAAGCTTTCACCTTGGCACGGGTAGCGGTAAAAATAGGAACTGAAAGCCCTATGGTGGCAAAGTGAAAACGTTTACTTCTATCAGTATAGGTCTCTACCCCTCCAATGGTTTGCATTCCTATAAGAGACTGATTGGTATAGCCCAATGTAAGGTCGGGCAGGGCTTGGGCACGCTCTAGACGTTTGTTGTGCTCAGCTATGTTTGCTTCTTGATAGCTGAGTTGTACCAAAGGGTGCTGAGAGAGTTGTACATCCGAAGGCTCACTGAGTAACAAAGGCTCATACACGGGCGACTTGGTAATGGTAAATGCTTCTTCTGTTTGCATTAACGTACGCAAGTTGCGATAGGTAGCTTGTTGTATAGTTTTGTTCTGTTGAAGTAACAAACTTATTTCTCCTTTCTTCACTTGGGCAGTGTTAATATCTATCTTCTTGGTATCCCCTGCTTTATAGCGTACTTCAGCAATGCGAATAAAATTATTGTAGAGACTATCAAGCTGCAAGAGCTGTTCCTCTTTAAAAGTCAAATATTGCAATTGCTGATATGCGTTGCGCACTTGCCGCTTCAGTTCATTCTGCTGAAGGGCTAATTGCCCTTGTTGTAATTGTGTCTCTGCTTGATAGAGCTTTTTGCGAGCAGCAAATACTGTAGGCAAAGGAATAGACTGGGATATACCTACCGAGAGATCTTTCTCGGGGCTGCTATACTGGCCAAACTGCCCTGTAAGTTCGGTTTTGGGAAGCTCCCAGGCGGTGCGCTCTTTGGCGGTAGCCTCTTGTAGTTTGAGTCGTTCCGCCTTGATAAGCCCATTGTTTTCGAGGGCTATTTGCTCTATTTCTTGTAGCGAGTAAGACTGCTGAGCGTGTAGCGCTATAGGACTGATAAGCAATAGGGCTATCGTGAGTACTTTAGCTGAAGGACGGCGCCAAGAAAAGGTACTATTGAAAGCGATGTAAAGCAAGGGAAGCACGAAGAGGGTGAGGAAGGTAGCCGATACTAACCCCCCAATAACCACTGTAGCTAAGGGACGTTGTACTTCTGCTCCTGCTCCTTGACTGAGTGCCATAGGTAGGAAACCTAAGCTCGCCACCATAGCCGTCATTAGCACAGGGCGTAAACGCATTTCGGTACCCGTAATCACGCGATGCAAAAGGTTGGTCATTCCTTCTTTTTTCAGCTGGTTGAAAGTGCCAATAAGCACTATACCGTTGAGCACTGCTACCCCAAAGAGTGCGATAAAACCAATACCCGCACTAATACTAAAAGGCATTCCCCGAAGAAGCAAGGCAAATACGCCCCCAATGGCACTCATCGGGATAGCGCTAAAGATGAGCAATGATTGTTTTATAGAGTGGAAAGCAAGGTATAACAAGAAAAATATTAAAAGTAGGGCTACAGGCACGGCTATGAGCAGTCGGTCGGTGGCTTGTTGTAGGTTCTCAAACTGACCGCCATAGGTAAAGTAATAGCCCGTAGGGAGCTTTACGCCCTTTAATTTTTGTTCTATATCACTCACCACACTCTGCACATCGCGCCCTTGCACGTTGAAGCCAATGACGATACGGCGCTTGCCTGCTTCACGGCTTACTTGTGCGGGGCCTAATTCATATTTGATAGTGGCCAATTGGCTCATCGGCACCTGCCCATTTTCGGTAGCTACCATCATATGCTGTACATCGTCAATTCCGGTACGATGGAGGCTATCGAGGCGTACCACAAGGTCGAACCTTCGTTCGTTCTCGAAGACAACCCCAGCCTTCTTACCAGCAAAGGCGGTACTGAGTACCTCATTGACCTCTTGCACCGAAAGTCCGTAGTTGGCCAAGCGTACCCGATCGTAAGTAACATTGATTTGCGGAAGTCCGCTTACTTTTTCGACCTGTGGGGCGGTAGCACCTTCTGTTTTCTGGATAAGTTGGCTTACTCTTTGGGCGTAGTGGGCGAGGGTATCCATGTTTTCTCCAAAGATTTTTATCGTTACATCCTGTCTGACACCTGTCATCAATTCGTTGAAATGCATTTGTATAGGCTGGCTTTTCTCAAAGAAGACCCCAGGAATATCCTTGAGCCGCTCAATGATGGCATCTCCTAATTCCTCATAGGAGCGACCACTTTTCCATTGGTCTTGGCTCTTGAGTACGATCACAATATCGGAGGCTTCCAGCGGCATAGGGTCGGTAGGTATTTCGGCAGAACCTGTTTTGCCTATCACCATTTTCACCTCGTCGAACTCACGAATCAGGCGAGAGGCCTGCATGGAAGTCTCCAAGCTCTGCTTCAGGGAAGTGCCCGGTGGCAGAATACATTCAAAAACAAAATCGCCTTCTTGTAGTTGTGGAATAAACTCACCTCCCATACGGCTGAAAATGCCTACCGCAAGAACGAACAGTACCACGGTACTGCCTATTATCCATCCCCTAAGGCGGATAGAACGGACAAAGAGCGGTTGGTAGTGACGGTAGAGCCAGCTTATCATTCGCTCGGCAAAACTGCGCTTATCACTTACTGTTTTAGGTAGGAGCAAAGCGCTCATGGCAGGGATATAAGTCAGGGAAAGGATCAGGGCACCCAAAATAGCAAAGACGACGGTTTGTGCCATAGGGCGGAACATCTTGCCCTCTACTCCTACCAAGGTAAGAATGGGAATATACACCATCAGGATGATAATCTCTCCAAAGGCGGCACTACTGCGTATTTTGGAAGCGGAATGGAATACCTCCTCATCCATTTGTGCTTGGGTAAGTCGTTGGTGGTTCTTTCGGATCGCCAAGTGGTGCATCACTGCTTCTACCACGATAACCGATCCATCTACGATAATTCCGAAATCTATCGCTCCCAAGCTCATCAGGTTGGCACTTACTCCAAAGAGGTTCATCATTCCTAAGGCAAAGAGCAAGGAGAGCGGAATGGCCGTGGCAACAATCAGTCCGGCACGCAGGTTCCCTAAGAAAAGTACTAAGATGAAGATGACAATCAGCGCCCCCTCTAAGAGGTTTTTCTCTACTGTATGGATGGCGCGTTGTACCAAGTCCGTGCGGTCTAAGAATGGCTCTATCACTACATCTTCAGGTAGGGATTGCTGTATGGTGGGCAGTTTTTCTTTGATACGACTGACTACCTCGTGGCTGTTTTCGCCCTTGAGCATCATCACTACCCCACCTACGGCATCCACCTCGCCATTATAGCTAAGGGCACCATAGCGGAGGGCACTGCCCAAGCGTACCTCGGCTACATGCTTGATAAAGAGGGGAGGGGTGTGCTTGCCTACGGCTATATTGCCTATGTCTTCAAGGGAGCGAGCCATGCCTATTCCTCGGATAAAGTAGGCATTGGGGCGCTTGTCGATATAGGCACCTCCTGTATTTTGGTTGTTCTGCTCCAAAGAAGTGAAAATATCACTGACACTCACCCCCATGGCACGGAGGCGATCGGGGTCTATAACCACCTCATACTGCTTGAGTTCGCCTCCAAAGCTGTTGATTTCGGCTATTCCTTTGGTACCATAGAGTTGGCGAGCCACGATCCAGTCCTGCATGGTGCGGAGGTCTTTGGCGGAATATTTGTTTTTGCTCTGTTCCGTAGGGCGAATGATATACTGATATACCTCCCCCAGTCCGGTACTCACGGGTGAGAGTTCGGGCGAGCCTATGCCTTGAGGGATTTGCTCCTGTGCCTCCTTGAGCTTTTCATTGACTAGCTGGCGGGCAAAGTAGATGTCCATATCCTCGCTAAAGACGGCTGTGATGACCGAGAGGCCAAAGCGGGAAATACTGCGTGTTTCCTCCAGCCCAGGAATATTGGCGATGGCTTGCTCAATAGGAAAAGTAACCAGTTGCTCTACCTCTTGTGAGGCCAAAGTAGGGGTAGAGGTGATGATTTGTACTTGGTTGTTAGTAATATCTGGAACGGCATCAATGGGAAGCCTTGTAGCACTCCATACGCCCCAAAAAATAAGCATAAGGGTCATGAATCCTACAAATAGCTTATTTTTGATGCTAAATAGTATGATTTTGTCTAACATTTCTAATAAGAATTAATGATTAGTTAATGACTAATGATGGGTGAGATGACTAATGAACAATCACTTGAGATGAAGAAAGAAAAGACTATATCTTGGGAGGAGTCCAGATATTCCCATAGCAGTTCGAAGACCATACAGTCAGGGGATAGCTATAGGAGGGAATGGTTGCGGTGGCTTGAGCAATGGTTAAGGCCTCATAAGTAGTGGGCGTGCTGATTACCATTTGGCAGCAAGTGCAAATGCAGAAAGGTGAACAGATATCCAAATGAAAATGAGAGTGTTCCCCAGTTGGGGCTGTTACAAATTCATAAGAAGCTGAAGACTCCTCACCTTCAAGCATATCCGTACAGGGCAGCCCAGTGAGTGCCAACAGATATAAGCTAAGTATGAAGGTGAAAAATCTCATATTGGGGGCAAAGATAGTAAAATAATGACATATAGCAATCAATCAATGATAATTTTTTTGCTAATTCCCAAATTTGCTAATTACCTCATACGCCCTACCAATAGGAATTTCGGTCTCACCAATGGAAACAAATTGGTGGGTGTACGAACTGATGTGCTGTACATTCACCACGCAACTCTTATTAACGCGTACAAATAACGCAGAGGGCAGCTGGCTATGTATATTCTTAAGGTTAATCCACGTAATGTATTTATCGGTAAAAGTGTGGATAATCACGTAGTCTTTCAGAGCCTCTATATAGAGGATATCACTATGAGCGATGCGGTAATTCCGCCTGTTAGCACGAATGTTAATGTATTGTGTGTCAGTAGACTCAAAATCTGTTTTCTGCTGAGTGAGCAATTGGTAGTAACTCTCTGCTTTAGCAACAGCTTTCTTAAAACGTTCAGGGGTGATAGGCTTTACCAAATAGTCCAATGCATCTACCTCATAGCTATCTAAGGCATATTGGCTGTAGGCGGTAGTAAATATCACCAAAGTTTGTTCAGGCAAGGTTCTGGCGAAATCTAGACCGTTTACCCCTGGCATTTCTATATCTAAAAAGAGCAAATGTACTTCGTTTTTCTTCAGAAAGTCCGCGATACCCGCTGTGTTTTTAAACGAACCCAAGAGCTTCAACTGGCTATACTGCCTGATAAGGCGCTCCATACCGATGCGTGCTAAAGGTTCATCATCTACTATCAAACAATTCATAGTTGCAAAGCTAAAGTTACTATATATTCTTGGGCTAAAGCTTCTTGCGAAAGCTCAAAATGGTTGCCATAGAGCAGTTCCAACCGTCTTCTAAGGTTAGGTAGCCCTATACCACTAAATTTTTGTTGCGAATTAGGCTGTAAAGGTACGGAATTGCGCACCGAAAAGTGCAACCAACCCTCTTTATTTTCACATTTCATATAGATATACGTAGGGGCAAGGCTATCAGTACTATGTTTTACAGCATTTTCTGCTAATATCAGCAGTATGTTAGGGGGGATTTGTATGCCTTGTAGGTTCTTTTCATCATATGTAAGCTCGTAAGTAAAATCATCACGACGCATAGCTTCCAAAGAGAGATAATCGGCTAAAAAACGCAGTTCCGACGAAAGGAAAACCCGCTCCTCGTGCGACTGATAGAGCAAATGCCGTAGGAAATCAGATAGTTTCACAAGGGTATACGAGGCTTTTTCAGGGTCTATATGCACCAATACATTGATGCTGTTAAGCATATTGAACAAAAAGTGCGGTTGTATCTGGCTTCTCAGGGCTTGTAGTTCACTCTCGGCGGCTTGTCGCTCTAATTCCTGCATCCTCTCGCTATCTTTTACCCATACTTGTAAGGTTTTGATAAGCGTAGAAGTCATTATAAAGGGCACTACATAAAATAAAGCAGGAAAAATTATTATAGAAGCAGGAGTTTTTGTTGCTGCTATCATGTTTCTTCCTATTATATACTCTTTCCATAGTACAAAATTGAGATAGTAGGTACTGCCTAATAGAAAGAAGACCCATAGCGTAAGGAGGATGATATAGGTAGCGAGCTTCCCTTTGAAGAAAAAACGTGGAATAAACACATACATATTTAGGTAAAAAGTAGCGGTAAGCCCCAGCCATCGCTCTATCCAATCCCAATGGTCTATCATTCCTTCGTAATCACCCCATTGTTTGGTAAGGAGAAGAAACGCCAATAGCGAGCTACAAGCCACAATATGCCGATAGATACGAAATCTATCGGCAATAAGGAACTGCAAGAAGAAATTATTCTTTAAAAATATGTATGGATTTTCGGTAGTCATTAGTTGTTAGTTTTTAGTAACCTCCGACTCACTTACTCGGCAATTGCCGACAATCCCGAAGGGGACAATCTGTAAAGGAGGGGGTACTCATTGTCGTTATACATAATCAACTTTCAACTTTGCCAAAGTGTGAAACTAGGGATGTAAGGTAAAAATTTGGTCGTGAAATCATTTTTGTCTATCTTTGCAAACGAGTAATCCATATATGTGTTATATTTTTGATTTTCACCACAATATTACATAAAATATTTGGATTACTCAATTTTTTTTAAAGTTTAAACAAGTTTAATTACTCATTTGAATAAAACTTGCAATTTGATAACAAAGAAACGCTATTAAACATACAACAATAATAACAATCATTGTTACAAGAGAGTTTTTTTGCTCTCTTATTTTTTTAATAGGATGTCCACAATGAGGACACGTTTCTGCTGAAATACTGATTTGCTTTTGACAAGCGGGGCAATTTGTAAGATTCATATAGTAAAATTTTTAGTTACTAATTAATTATTTTAGTTGCGATGATTACTTTGAATAAACGGGTGATATAGTGTTTTGGTATATCTCATTTTATTAATTGCTACTTAATTGTAATTCCCGCTGCAAAGTACAACGCAGGCAAAAACACACTCGAGCGCGCACTACCGTCTTCATTTTTAGCTTCAGAGGCGAACATTGCACTGAGGGTACGTTCTCTATAACGCCCCGAACGGATAAAACTACCGCCAAAAGTCACCGGAATGCTTATATGCTTACCCAGTTTAAACTCAGGTTCTAATCCCACAAAAAAAGTTTGCGAAGAGAACATTTCTTTTTGTCCGTTCCGTCTTAGGTATGCCGAATAACCTCCTATATTAGCTACTAATTTCAAGCTGAGGTTTTCGCTATAATCATAACCAAAAGCTACTTTTGTACCGTCAAGCAGACTGACATCTATAGTGAATTTATCAGAAAAACCTCCTTTGTATTTCAAATAAAGGGCAGGAAACAGCATAGGATAACCAAAACTGTTATTAACAGCCACGCCACCACCTATTTCAAGGTTAGGTCTCCAATGCCATATAAACACCAAAGCCCCATTAGCCAAAACATTTTCGTCTATACGGATAGCCGATAGTCTATTTTCAGGGGTATAGCTTCCTATACCCAGAGCCATCAACATAGACCAACGCTCTTTCAACGGACGTAAGTGAAGTGCGGTTGCTCCCAAGTTCATCACTTGCGAAGGCAGTTCTTTTCCTATAGGAAAATTATGATTGTCCATCTTTACGAAAGTACCGCTAAGAGCCACGCCCCAAATGGTAGCACGCTTATAAGGGTCATCTTCAGCGGGCGTTTGCATCGATAGGGGCACCATTGCGCCTACCGAATAAATCATAGCCGAACCATTGCCCGTATTAGTATCAGCTACAGCATCGTAGAATTCAGAGTTGCCGATGTATTCCGTTTTTACGCTAATCTGTGCAAAAGAATTCACTCCCAAAAGCAAGATTATAAAAGTAAATATTTCTTTCACTATAATAAAGATTTAAGTATTACAGTGGCAAAAGTACAGAAAAACGAATTGTCAGAAGAGAAAGAGTTGTTTTTCTATACCAAAAGCAGAATTTACTATACTAATTGTTTATAAAAAAGGCTGCATTGTAGCAGCCCTTTATCTTATTGGTCTAATGCAACAGCTGTTGCGAGCAAACCGAGTACTACTATTAGCAGTATTAATCCTATAAGCGAAATTACAAGTCCTGCAATAGCCAAACCTTTTGGTTTTCTTGTTACCCCTATTCCCGAGAAGATAAGTCCCAGCAACCAGAGTATCCACCCTAATACAGGTATCCAAAATAAGAAAATGGTAACTAAGGCTATAATAAACCCTGCGGTACCCATAGCGTTAGAAGCAGCAGGTGCTTGCTGAATAACAAAGGTAGGCTGTACTTCTTTTTGTGCTGGTTGCTGTACAGGTTCTTGTACGTTTTCTGTGTTTTCCATAAAAATTAAATAAATATTAATTACTCCCTACTCTATTACAGGCTTTTCGGGCACTGCCTTTTATACTTTCAGAAAAATTATTTACTATTACATCTCCCCCATCTTAATGCTCGTGTATGCTGACCACCGCATCTCCCCCATCTTAATGCTCGTGTATGCTGACCATCGCATCTCCCCCGTCTTAATGCTCGTGTATGTTGACCGTCACATCTCCCCCTTTGAAGGGGGCAGGGGGGATGTTTAATTTTAAAAGTTTTTCGTGTATGCTGACCGTCGCATCTCCCCCTATCTTAATGCTCGTGTATGTTGACCATCGCATCTCCCCCGTCTTAATGCTCGTGTATGTTGACCGTCACATTTCCCCCTTTGAAGGGGGCAGGGGGGATGTTTAATTTTAAAAGTTTTTCGTGTATGTTGACCGTCACATCTCCCCCTTTGAAGGAAGTCCGCGAGCAGGCGCAGCGGAGTATGTGCATAGGGGGGATGTTTGCTAATAATCAATGATTTGCAATTTTAAAACCTCCTAAATCCTGTCGCAAAAATATAAATATTTTTTTAAACAACCAAAAAAATAACAATTATCGTTTCTTCAGTACTTCTATTAGCACCGCTATAATGATGAGCACCACTCCTACCAATAGATTTACTGTTAGCTCTTCCTGCCTAAATACCCAAATGCTGATAGCCACTGCCACTATAGGCTCTACCACTCCTACTATGGCAGTAGGGGTCGAACCTATCAACTGTATAGCGTAGATGAGTGTGATGAGCGATAGCAGGGTCGTTACTATCCCAAAACCTACCAATAAGGCTCCCATTTTTATTTCCGGTAGGGGCAGGGTATTGCCAGTAATCGGTATTTTTATCAAGAAGTAAAGAGCCGAAAATAGGGTAGAGTAGAACGATACTTTTATCCCCGAAGCCGATATTTTCGATTTGTTTACAATAATCATATACAGGGCGTACGACAGTGCTCCTAAAAGCGAAACAAATGCCCCCATATAGTTGATAGTAAGGTTATTAACATCTTTAACGCTTAGCAAGAAAATACCTACTAATACTATCAGAAGAGCCATAATAGTAGGTAGAGTCAGCTTTTCTTTGTAGAAGAAAGCCAATGCCAATGCTATGATAAGCGGGTACATAAAAAAGATGGTCGAAGCAATAGCTGGCGAAAGAAGATCGTAGGCTAAGAACAGAAACTCAGCCGAGAGTGCGTATAACAGTCCTAATACAGCAAAGATAGCTATTTCCCGCAGCGCAATGCGCAAAGGCTCACGCTTGTACAGCAAGTAGCCCGCTATAAAAACAGCCGTGATGATAAACCGGTAAAAGAGAGCAGCATCTACTGAAAATCCCTCCTGCTTGATAGGTATCATAAAGAGCGGAATCATTCCGTAGGTCACAGCCGATATAAGCGCTGCCAAATAACCTTTTACTGTATCTCTCATATTTTTAAAAGAAAAGAGTTAGCACGTAGGGGTAGTAGATGATGCAGAGTACTATCGTAGCAGGAATTACGGCAAAAGCTACACTTCCTGCCGCTATATCTTTGATAATCCCTATGGTTTTGTGGTGTTCAGGGTGCACAAAGTCGCATATTTTCTCTATTGCAGTGTTCAAACCCTCTACCGAGAGCACTATTCCTATGCATAATAGCTGAATGATCCATTCGTTAGTAGTGATTTGAAAATAAAACCCTAAAATCACCCAAGCCAAAGAGGTCAGTATGTGTACTATTACAGGAGGTTCGTTTTTTACTAAGTAGTATACGCCTTGAAATACATATTGTAGGCTTTTGAGTCGGTTTTTTATAAATTCCATCTTTTTATTGCTTTAGTCGCATTCCAATAACGCCAAATATAGCCTCACGGATAATGCTTTTATTCATTTTAGATTTTCCTCTTATTCGGTCTGTGAATATAATAGGTACTTCAGTTATCTTAAATTTCTTCAGATAGGCACGATATTTCATTTCTATCTGAAACGCATACCCTACAAATCGTACGCTGCTAAGGTTAATAGCCTCTAGTACTTGTCGTTTATAGCATACGAAACCCGCAGTAGGGTCTTTTATCTTCATTCCAGTAATAATCCGCACATAGATAGACGCCCCGTAAGAGAGCAGTATGCGTGGCAGAGGCCAATTCACTACATTCACGCCTTTCACATACCGCGACCCGATAGCTACATCGCTCCCGTTGCAGCAAGCCTCGTATAGGCGCAGTAGGTCATCAGGATTGTGCGAGAAGTCAGCATCCATTTCAAAAATATAGTCATAGCGGTGTGCTAATGCCCATTGAAAGCCGTGTATATAAGCGGTTCCTAAGCCTTTTTTCTCGGTGCGAACCTCCAAAAACAGTCGTGTAGGAAACTCCGTTTGTAGCGCTTTCACTTTAGCTGCTGTCCCGTCAGGCGAGTTGTCATCTACAATAAGGATATGAAACCTCTCATCGCGACTAAACACCGCTCTAATGATGGCTTCTATATTCTCTATTTCATTATATGTAGGAATTATTATTAACAAAATTCAACTTAAAGTTTTTACCACTCCGCATACACAAAAACTTTGCCAAAAGTTTAAATAGCGTATTCTGCTATGACTTTTGGCAAAGTTTTCAGAATTCAGAATTCATAACTCATCATTCAAAATTCTTAATTACATATCACCCATTTCTTTGCTTAGTTCAGCATTCATAGCGCGATATACACCCGTTTCAAGTTTCTCACGTATAGCCGAGAAAGCATCTAAGGTGCGCTCTATGTCTTCTTTGCTGTGCGAAGCCGTAGGGATAATGCGAAGCAGTATCATTCCTTTTGGTATCACTGGGTACACTACTATCGATAAGAAAATACCATAGTGTTCACGTAGGTCATTTACCATAGCCATCGCTTCTGGTATGCTACCGTGTAAGAATACAGGCGTTACACAAGTGTTAGTATTACCAATGTTGAAGCCGCGTTCTTTTAGTCCGTTTTGTAGCATATTCACGTTGTCCCATAGTTTTTGCTGTAGTTCAGGCATAGTTTCCATCATCTCCAAGCGTTTTAGGGCGCCTTTTACGTAAATCATCGGTAGCGATTTAGCAAACATTTGCGAACGTAGGTTGTATTTTAGGTAGTCTACCACTTTAGCATTTCCTGCTACGAAAGCACCTATTCCAGCCATCGATTTAGCAAAAGTAGAGAAATACACATCTATTTCGTCTTGCACGCCTTGATGTACACCTGTACCTTCACCTCTTGGACCTAAAGTACCAAAACCGTGTGCGTCATCTACCAATAAGCGGAACGGATATTTCTTCTTAAGCGCTACTATCTCTTTTAGTTTGCCTTGCTCGCCTCGCATACCGAATACACCTTCCGAAATTACCAAGATACCGCCGCCAGTAGTCTCTGCCAATTTAGCCGCGCGCTCAAGGTTCTTCTCAAAGCTCTCCATATCGTTGTGCTGATAGGTGTAGCGTTTCCCAAAGTGTAGGCGTACCCCGTCAATAATACAAGCGTGCGCATCTACGTCATACACTATCACATCGTTTTTAGTCACTAAAGCATCGATGATAGACACCATTCCTTGGTAACCGAAGTTTAGCAAATAAGCCGCTTCTTTGTGTACGAACTTAGCCAAGCGTTTTTCAAGTTCTTCGTGCATAGTGGTGTGTCCGCTCATCATACGTGCCCCCATAGGGTAAGCAGCACCGTATTCAGCAGCCGCTTCAGCATCTACTTTGCGCACTTCAGGGTGATTAGCAAGCCCTAAATAGTCGTTGATACTCCAGTTTAGTATCTCCTTTCCTTGAAATTTCATATGAGGGCCTAATTCTCCTTCCAATTTAGGAAATACGTAATACCCCTCTGCGTGTTCTGACCAGCGTCCTATACTACCTTTATTTGCATAAATATGCTCAAATAAGTCTTTCATTCTTCTTTATTTATATGTTAAATATTAAACGTTTTCTTCATCCACTCATCGCTGTATATCTTGTTCATATAGCGCGAACCGTGGTCGGCAAAAAGTACTACTACTATACTGTTTTCGTCAAATCTGCCCATTTCGGCATATTGCCTTACGGCTTGCATAGCAGCCCCGCTGGTGTACCCCATAAAGAGCCCTTCAGTGCGTGCCAATTCTCTAGCAGTCAGAGCAGCATCTTTGTCGGTTACCTTTACAAACTCGTCTATTACATCAAAGTCAGTAGCCGTAGGGATAAGATTTTTGCCCATACCCTCTATTTTGTACGGATAAATCTCAGCAGGGTCAAACTCGCGAGTGTCGTGATATTTTTTTATAGCCGACCCGTAGGCATCAACCCCTAGTACTTGTACTTTAGGATTTTTTTCTTTCAGATAACGTGCAATACCCGAAATAGTACCACCCGTACCGCTACATACCACCACGTGGGTAATCTCGCCTTGTGTTTGTTCCCATATCTCACGCCCAGTAGATTGGTAGTGCGCTTCAGGGTTCAACGGATTAAAATACTGATTGATATAAATTGAATTAGGAGTCTCTTGGTGTATGCGTTTAGCCACTTCGTAGTAAGAGCGAGGGTCATCAGGGGCTACATTTGCCGGACATAGATGTACTTCAGCACCTAAGGCTTGTAGCATTTCCACCTTATCGTGCGATGATTTATCGCTAATAGCTATAATGCACTTATAGCCTCGTAGGGCACTAATCATCGCGAGGCTATAGCCAGTATTGCCTGAGCTGGTTTCTACTATAGTGCTACCTGGTTTTAGCAAACCTTTGCGTTCAGCGTCTTCTATTACGTATTTAGCCACTCTATCCTTAGCCGAGTGACCTGCATTAAAGGCTTCCAACTTCCCGAAGAAACGCCCTTTCAGTCCTTTAGTAATCTTTTTTAGTTCCAGTAGCGGAGTGTTTCCAATCAAATCGAGCAAACTGTCATACACCCCTAATGAGTTATCTATTTTCATTACTTTTTTGTTTTAAGGTGATACTAAATTTAGTAAAGACCTATACTAACTTTGAAGTCGCAAAGATACGAATAATTTACTAATTAGCAAAATTAGTAAATCAGTAAATCAGAAAAAAAATCTTTTATACCTTCCCTTTACAAACGATATACACACCCTTTAGGAAGAGCGAAGAATGAGCGAACAATCGCCGAAGTATAAACATCTAATTACCGTCCCAAACCCAGAAAAATATTCTACCCACAGCCTATCCCTCCCAGCCCCCTCAGCTTTCACATTCTTCCCAGCCCTCTCAGCCTTCACATTCCATCTCAGCTTTCTCAGCCTTCCTAGTTCCTTATAGCCTTCCCAGCTTTCTCAGCCTTCCCAGTCCTCCCAGCTTTCACATTCTTCCCAGCCCTCTCAGCTTTCCCAGCCCTCCCAGCCTTCACAACTCTCCCATTTTATTGCCCCAGCGGCTCCACCTAATTTGCTAATTAGCAAATTATTTGTATCTTTGCCTTTGTATAATATCCATAGGTTATGAATATCCCTGATTTTCAAAAACTAATGCATCCTTTCCTCGAGGTAATCAAGGACGGTCGCGTCTATTCCACCGAGCAAATCGTGGAGATGCTTCGTGTGCATTTTAGTCTTACTATGGATGATATGAAGGTGAAGGTACCTAATGGCAATCAATCTCTTTTTCGCAACCGCATCGATTGGGCTTCTAATCACCTACATCAGGCGGGTTTGGTAGCTAGTTTCCTCAAGGGCTACTACCAGATTACCGAAGCAGGCGAACAAGCGCTTACCCAAGAGCGAGCCAAAACGATGGATACTGCCTATCTCCGCAAATTCGACCAATTTCAAGCGTGGGAAACTATGTTTGATGAAAGTAAGGCATTGCCCGAAAATACTCGTACGGTAGAGGTTGAAATGCAGAATGAGACCCCTGAAATTATTATAGGTAAAGCCTCTCTGATGCTTTATCAATCCTTGAAGTTTGAATTGTTAAGTGTTATAAAGAGTCGTCCTATTTCTTTTTTCGAGTATTTTATAGTAGAGTTACTTAAGAAAATAGGGTATAAGGGGGTAGATTCTTCTAATTTTGATGTTATAGGGAAGCAAGAAAAAGAAGGGATAGAGGGGGTGATGTATCAAGATGAATTAGGGATTGAGAAGATATATATGCAAGCCAAGAAGTGGGAAATGCAAGTCACTTCTAAAGACATACGCAATTTTATAGGGGCGTTGAGTTTAAAGGGTACGAATAAAGGGGTCTTTATTACTACTTCTACTTTTTCTCCTGAAGCCAAAGCAGAAGCGGTACAAAACCCCTCTCATAAAATTGTCCTCGTTGATTACGACCGACTAATGCACCTTGCTATTAAGCACAATGTTGCTATACAAACCAAGCGTACTGTCGAAATAAAAGGAATAGATGAAAATTTCTAACTACTAATTAACTTTTTGCTTTCTCAATCCTCTTGCAATCATTATAGCTCCTCCTATAATCACTGCGCCCCAAATAACTAATAGCAAATATCCTACAAGAGCTATTTTGCTGCCTATATTTATTACTTCAGGCTCAAAAACAAAACGTATCTGGTGGTTACCAGCAGGTACTGATAAGGCTCTTAGCGTATAATCTACCTGATAGATAGGTACTTCCTTACCATCAATAGTAGCTTTCCAACCATGAGGGTAGTACATTTCTGAGAAAACAGCCAATCCTGCATTAGAGTTTTTGCTTTCATACTCTAAAGCATCAGGCTTATAACTCTTAAGACTTATAGTGGCGGTACTATCTACTGTATATTGCTGTGGAAGGGGAGTTTTAAGGTCTTTAAGGGTAGCCAACGCTTCTTCCTGTGGATTAAAGTCTTCTAAGTGCTGCATCACTTCATTGTCGCTATTTTCAATGCTAAGTTTACTTACGAACCATGCATTGCCTAATGCCTTATCATTGTGCATAGCTTGTTGTCCTCCCTGCTGATTTCGTAGTATAAGGTATTTTACATTTAGCATATTCAGCACATTCATATTTCCTTTAGCTATTTGGTAGTCAAAAAGCTCTTGCATACGCCTAGGCTTAGCTGCGTGATATCCTCCTATTGAATGATGGAAATAAGAGGTTCGTGCTCCATTGATACCTACTTCAGGTTCATATACCCTATAATAACTATTATCTTTTAGTATTTGCTGGTCAGCAGGAGTGATTTCAAAAGGATTATTAACCATATAGCGGTCAGCAAAACTATCTTTATTCACATAACGACGTGCTACACCTCCTAAATCGAAGAAAATAAGAACTAATATAGCTACCTGCATACCCCATTGAGGTATTTTTTTGTATTGATATAGCACTAAAGCCAATGCAGTAAGCAGTACTAAGATAATACTTCTTAACACATCTGCACTATACATTGATTTTCTATCTTCTATAATCATCTGTACCACATCATCTCCGTAATATTGTGCATAAAGACTGTCTGAGGCACCAGCAAAGCTAAAGAAACCTTTGCCTAATAGTAGTAAAATAAGTATTCCTAAGGTGATATATAAAGTGCGAAGTAGGGCTTTTTTGCGAACTTCTTCAGTGCTTTGGGTATAATGATAGAGTCCGAGTATTGCTAAAGCAGGAACGCATAACTCTAATAATACTTGTATAGAAGATACTGCTCTAAATTTGTTATACATCGGCACGTAATCAATCATAAAATCAGTGACGAATGAAAGGTTTTTACCCCACGAAAGTACTAAAGCTATGATAGTTCCGGCCAATAACCAAACTTTTAAACGTCCTTTTACGGTGAAAAGAGCCAATACAAAGAAGAAAAATATTACTATTCCTATATAAGCAGGAGCAGCTACTATGGGTTGGTCTCCCCAATAAGTAGGCAGACTATTAGAAAAGCCAAGTGCTTGTTGCTGTGGAACTCCTTTTTGTACCAAATACTCATAAGTTTTTGAGTTTTCGCCTAATGCTTCGTGGTTCGACCCACCGAAAAGGCGTGGCACTATCAAGTTCATTGATTCTGCTATTCCATAGCTATATTCGGTGATGTAATTTTTTGATAATCCCTCAGTAGCTTTTTTCGTATTTCCTTCAGTATCTATTGTTAAGGTCGATTTGCTGCGCGTACTCCAATCTGCGTACTCTTTGGTAGTGAGTAGCAAGGTAGCGTTACAAAGTATACTAATAACTAAAGCTAAAAAAAGTACCCCTATTGACTTGCAAAAATCCTTTATCTCCTTCTCTTTAATAGCTTTATAAAGATACACAATTCCGAGTAATAATACTAAAATAAGTAGATAATAAGTCATCTGGAAGTGGTTTGCACCTATTTCTAATGAAAGAGCTATAGCGGTAAGCAGTCCTCCCCCAAGGTATTTTCGCTGAAAAACCAATAGTATACCCGCTAATACAGGAGCAAAATAAGCAATAGCATGCGCTTTTGCATTATGTCCCACCCCTAATATAATAATAAGGTAGGTAGAGAGACCAAAAGCAATAGCCCCTAATACAGCGGTTCGCATATCTACTTTTAATACTAATAGTAGAATGTAAAATCCTATAAAATAGAGGAATAAATAATCTGCTGGGCGTGGTAGGAAACGCAAGGTTTGGTCTAATTTCTTTACCAAATCGTATGGGTAGTGAGCTCCTAACTGATAGGTAGGCATACCTCCAAAGGCACTATTCGTCCAATACGATTCTTTATTTTCAATTTCTCTGTAGTCATTGCGTTCCTTAGCCATACCTGAATATTGCACTATGTCACTTTGTAAGATTGCTTTTCCCTGCAACACAGGGTAAAAAAAAGCTAAGGATATTAGGGCAAATAACCCTATTACTATAAAATGAGGTATTATCTTTTTCATTTCAAAAATAAAACTTATAACTCTTCGTACTCTATATAATCCCCTACCTGTTTAGTAGCTTGTGGATTTTTTGATGTACCGTTATTATTTATAACAGTCTCTCTGACATTTTGCTTATTACCAGTCCCTTGATATGTATTTTGTTGGTATTGCTGCTGAGCTTTTTGAAATTCTTTCTGCATACGTTCTCCTACCTTATTTAAGAAGAAATGCATAAAGTAAGGGGCTACTATTCTGAAGAGTATTCTAAGCCCTAAGATTATTAGTATTATAATTAAGAGGGTTTGTACGAAACCTGTAAAAGATGCTTCTGCTATCATTGCTGTGTGATTTTTTGCAAAGATACAAAATAAATATGAAACAACAAAAAAAGCTGCCCTTTATAAGGACAGCCTTTTTATTTTTTTATAATCAATGATTATTTTAAGCTGAAAGTAGCTCTACGTGCTATCTGACGAGCTCTAGAAGAACTTTTATCAACTGAAGTATCTTCTCCTTTACCTTCTGTACTGATACGTGATGCACTAACACCAGCTTTCACTAGGATATCTTTTACTGCATTAGCACGTTTTTGAGATAAGCTGTTGTTGTAGTTTGTACCGCCTAACTCATCAGCATAACCTGAAATAAGAACATTAGCACCTGAATTTTCTTTCAAATACTTAACAACTATGTCAAGAGCCCAAGTAGAAGAAACTTGTGGAGTTGAAGAGTTAAAGTCAAAGTAAGCACTGATGTAACCTTTCTTAATAAGATCTGATACTACGTCACCGCTGAAATCAGAATTATTATTGTTGTTTGCAACAGAACCACCTTTAGCTTGATAGTTGTTGTTCAAATAACTTTCGATTTCATCTGGAATACCATTTCCATTAGCATCGTTCATCTTATCTTGTTTGTTAGCCACCTTGCCTTTCAAATCAGATACGTTATCTTCAAGAGCAGCTACGCGTTTAGCAACATCCTCATTGTCTTTAGCTGAGTTAGCAGCCCAATCAGCATGTTTGTCTTCTTTACCAAGAGCGATATTCAAACCTATAGAGGTAGTGAAGTGAGCTCCTTGGAAACCACGGCGAGTTGCTCCAGAATGAGTATCATAAGTAAGGTTTTGTCTTGCATTTAGGTATAATGAAGCGTCTAATAGAAGAGCGATTCTGTTAGATAGTCTTACTTGAGGAGTTACACCACCAGTAAGGAAAAGCATTTGGTCTTTTCCAGTGAAGCTATCACTTCTTAGTTGAGAGTAACCACCCCCTGCGTGTACTAATACACCCAAGTCGCTTGTCCAATCTTCAAAACCTAATACACGAGCAAGGTTTGCATAACCTTGTAAGTTAACGTTCCAAATTTTAGAATCAAATTTAGGGGTGTCTTTCTTTTCGCTGAAGCTATCGTAACCACCGCCTAGACGGATACCAAATTTGTTGTTAAACATATAACGTACACCCAAGTTTGCTCCCCATAAGTTAGGTGTGCTTGTAGTGTAGCCACTTGCTAGCGGAGTTATGGGCTTATTTACCCCTCCATTTAAATCTACAGACCATTTGTTATAGTTGGCTGTTTCCTGTGCTTGAACTCCAATGAAAGCCAATGAAGCCAATACTAAAATACTTTTTTTCATTCCTTTTTAATTAAATAAATTATACAATAAAACGGGGCAAAGATAAGATTATTTTTTGTACCAAAAATAGTTTTAACAAAAATTTAACGTTTTTCTTTATACTTTAAAAGCATTCTTTCTAGTGGGGTAATTGCACTATCTATACCCTCTTCAAAGGTTTTAAATTGTTTCTTCACTACCAAACTTTCTCCTGGTATGTGTACTTTTACTTCTACTATTTTGTTTTCTTTTGCAGTTGTATTATCTAATTTTAGATGAACATCTGCTTCTATGATTCGGTCATAGAAATTATCAAGCTTATCAAGCTTCTTTTGAATAAAATCTACTAATTTTTGGTCAACTGTAAAGTCAACAGGATGTACATGTACTTTCATAATGTTTAATAATTTAAGGTTTAACAATCTAATTATTTCTCTGTTTCTTCCTCATTTTCACTATTATTAGCGTGTGGGTGGGCTTTCTTATACTGCCTTTTTAGTTCTACTAGACTGGTATTAGTATATACTTGTGTAGAGGCTAAACTAGAGTGTCCTAAAAGCTCTTTCACTGTATTTAGGTCTGCCCCATTGTCTAATAAGTGACTCGCAAATGAGTGTCTTAATATGTGCGGACTTACGTCTTTTTTGCTGGTTACCGCACTAAAGTATGAATTTATAATCCTATATACTAATGTAGGATAGATTTTTTTACCGTTTTTTACTAAGAATAAAAAGTCTTCACTCTTTTTGTTAGCTATTTCTTCTCTTAATCTCAGATATTCTCTAAGGGTTGCTTCTAATTCTGGTATTACTGGTATATAGCGTTCTTTATCACCTTTACCGGATATTTTAATTTGCTTTTGCTCTAAATCTAAGTCTTGCAGTTTAAGTCCGGTAAGTTCTGAGCGGCGCATTCCGGTAGCGTATAGAGTTTCTATTATTGCTCTGTCACGCACTTCATCGAATGAATTCTTACTTGAGAAATAAGATAATACTTTTTCTATTTCTGCTTCTGAGAAAGGCAATTTGTTCTTTTTTTCTGTTTTTAGTAAGAATATTCCTCTCTCAAACGGACTCGTTTCTATCTGTTTTGTCTTCTTTAAAAAAGTATAATAGGTTTTTAGTGCTGATAATTTCCTGTTTATGCTTCTGAAAGACATTGATTGGTTAGATAGACTGATAATCCATTTCTTGATGTCTTCTTGGTCTGCTCTTTCCAAAGGGCAATCTTCCTCCTCTTTCTCACATTCACTTTTGATGAATCTTTCAAAAGCTCTAAGATCGTGTTTGTACGCTTCGACCGTGTGGATAGAATATTTCATCTCTATCGACAAATAAATGATAAAGGCATTGATTGACATGGTCTTTAAATTTAGTTGATTAAAAAATGGGTTTATAGAGTTTAAAAAGCTCTCACTTTTTCTCATAGCAAAATAAAGAAAAATAAATGAATTAAACTGTTAATAAAAAGTTAAAATTTTATCCATTTTTGTTAATATCCATCCTTACTATAAGGAAATCAGAGAGTTATGCCTTTATTTTACTTCCGCTCCGTTAGCTATTTCTTCGCCATCAGGAGCTATAAATCGATATTTGCCTTCAGTATTTTCTACCATTAGTATCATTCCTTGGCTTTCTACACCACGTAATTTGCGTGGCGCAAGGTTTGCCAATACGGTTACCCGCTTGCCTATAATCTCTTCAGGATTAAAGCTTTGAGCTATTCCTGATACTATGGTGCGTTGGTCTATGCCGGTATCTACTTTTAGAATGAGTAGCTTATCTGCCTTAGGCATCTTTTCAGCTGATAAAATAGTGCCAATACGGATGTCCATTTTAGCAAAATCATCATAACTGATAAGTTCTTTTTGCGGAGCAACTGCTACTTCAGCAGCAGATTGTGCTTCTTGTCGGT
>ERZ773067.562-NODE-562-length-22169-cov-9.050240_pt1 | contig 22169 bp, 11 predicted proteins | sample MGYA00580622_ERZ773067 | MGnify/ENA primary metagenome ERZ773067 (study PRJEB29015, sample SAMEA2737998) | human oral metagenome | biome: human oral; feature: human-associated habitat; material: dental | place: China | collected 2113 ...
GCCCTCGGAAACAGCCGGCCAGAGTATTTTATGCGCGTTTCGATATTGAGACCGACACAAACGCATCGCCGGCAAGGCTCGCGCAAGCTCGTACCGAAATGAAATCAATGGATTATGCTCTGCCACCCCCTATAACAGGGCTTGATGTGCGGTAAGTATCTTAAAAACCGGGGTCGCGTAGTGAATCATTGCGTGCAAATAAAAAAGAATATCTCCTGCACGAGGAGATATTCTTTTGATAAGGATGAGGAATGAGGGGAGAGGGGTGGAGAGGAAATCGTTCTATTGTAAGACATCCGAAAGGGAAGTTGTATTTGTTGCTGTCCTGGCGCCGATGGGGGACAAAGACCTGCAGACTTCCGCTCGGAGAGATGGTGAACGCTAGAAAGTGTAGCGGAGACCGATTTGACCGCGCCAACGACTGTAGTAATCGCTGTAGTTGCGAGCCACGTGGGTGCCGTCGAAATGGAAGAAGCCGCCGCCGTCGTAGCTGAACGGACTGTAGTAAACGTTGAATGCGTCGCCATAAGTGTGGCCCCAGTTCTTGTTGAGCAGGTTGCCGAGGTTGATTATGTCGAGACTCAACTCAATGGCGTGGGTTTCGCGTCCTACGCGGAAGTTGTATTTCTGTGCCAGGTGGACGTCGAAGTGATGTTCGAAGGCCAGGTTGTCGGCAAACCGTTTGAAATATTCTCCGCGATGCTTGCGCATGTAGGAGTCTCCGGCAATCCATCTTTTGAGCAGGGTACGTTGTTGGTCTTCGGTTAAGGTTCCGTGGAATCCGGGGCCGAGCACCTGGGTTATGAGCGGATAGGTTTCCTTGCGATTGTCGACTGCGGTTGGGGTAAATCGCATCTGGTCTATTTGCTGGTCGGTGGGTATCCACATAAGGTCGTTAGAGATGGCACCGTCGCCGTTCATATCGCCATACATTTCCATGACGTATGCCGAGCCGCTTCGTCCTTGATAGATTATTCCGACGGTTGTTTGCCAATGTCCGTAATGTGCCCGGTAGTAGGCGCTGGCTTGTAGTCGGTGTGGCACATTGAATGCGCTGAAGCCGAGTTCCGGTTCGTTGGGGTCGATGTGGGTTGCGTTGTACATCCAGTTGCTTCCGGCTACGTGCGATGTTCCGCTGTTGATGCTCATGGAGCGTGTCCAGGTGTAGCTTGCCATGAGGTCGAGTCCGAAAGCGAAATGTTTTTCGGCTTTGAGTGATAGGTTCACGGTGTAGCCTTTGTTTGTGTTGCAGAGTTCGTAAACGTTGGCGTAGGGTGTGTTGTTTGTAACGCGTTCGAACATCGGTCGGTTATCCCAAACATATCCTGTTAGTTCGCCAAAGGTTCGGCCTGTTCGGTCGTAGGCGAGGTTCTTGTAATATACGTCGTTGAGTGTTTTGGAGTATATGGCTTCGGCCGTCCAATCGATACCTAGGGCCTTGAAGTCGAACCCGAGGTTGAATTTGACGGTTTGGGCGAACCGGAAGTCGTTCTGGAACACGTTGATTTCTTGATTACCTGTGGATGCCTTGAGCTTGTTTGCGTTGGCGAGCTGATTGTTTGGGTCGAGGAGCATTTCGAGTCCTTTCGGCCGGTTAACGGAGTAGGTTGACATTTGTACGCCTGTTTTGGAGAAGTTGTTGCTCATCCATACGTAGGGAATTCTACCGCTAAATACCCCCATTCCTCCGCGGAGAATATAGCGTCGGTTCTTTGCGATGTCCCATCTGAATCCGGCTCGCGGACTGAGAATCGGTGTGCTCGATAATTTGTGGTCGGTCTTCACTCCCCATCCATGCTGTTCGGCGTATTGATTGAAGCCTGTGTTGGCTGTGGGAGTGTCGAAGAAGAGTGGTATTTCCATTCGTAGCCCGTAGGTTAGTTGGAAGGATGTTGTGATGTCCCACTTATCTTGCGCATAGAATCCGAGCTGTCCGGCTGTAAATGGACTTTTCCATCTGGGGTCGCCAGTGACGTCGACGTTGGCCATTCCGAATCTGTAGCGTTGAAAATAGTTGTAGTTCGGGTCTACGGTGCCGGCCATATAGTCGTCGTAGTATTTATTGAAATGCGCCAGGTCGGCAAACTCATAGCTTCCGTTGATGTCCTGAATGAAGAGGTTGGCAAATTTATAGAACTCGTTGTGGGTTCCGAAGGTGAAAGTATGGTCGCCGCGGAACCATGTGACATTGTCTTCGACGGTGAAGATATCCTGGTCCAGCGAGTTTGCCATCGATGAGCGTTCGTTTCCGATATTCACCGTTCCGCCGGTGACTTGCACCGAAATCATCGGGAATGGCGATGCCACATCACGTTTGTCGCGCACTCTCACATAGCTTGCACGGGCCTCGTTGCTCACCAGTGGCGACAGGCGGCTCTGTAGTTCGGCCGTGAAGGAGTTGGTTATGTTTTTGAAGGGGTAATAATAATGATTATCGTTCACGGACGAGGCTCCGCTAACGTTGTTGAGTTGCTTGGCGTTGACGAGACTCCATCGGAACGAGAATTTATTGAAGTCGTTAATGTTCCAGTCTATTTTCGCGCCGAACTTATTACTCCGGGTGTAGATTTCGGGGTTGTCGAACGCGCCGTTATATTGAAGACCTTGCTTATTAGCCATCGTCTTAATTTTTTGCAGAACATCATCAGCCTCATCGGCATTCACCCGCGAACCCTCGCTACGATATCCGTTGAGGTTGGGATATTGCTTGTCGGCTTTCTCATAGTTCACGAAGAAGAACAGCTTGTCCTTTATAATCGGTCCACCCAGAGTTATCCCCCATTGCGATTCACTCTGTTCCATATAGCGCGGGGCCAATCCGCGACCGTCGGCATAGGGATAGTGTCGGCCTATTAGATTGTGATTATTCCCGAAGCCGTACACGCTTCCGTGAAAATTGTTGGTTCCCGAACGAGTGATGGCGTTTATCGCACCTCCCGTGAAACCGCTTTGTCGCACATCAAAAGGCGCCACATTCACCTGAATCTGCTCGATAGTTTCCATCGACACGGGTTGTGCTCCGGCTTGTCCGCCATTCGATCCGCCTGACGCTAGTCCGAACACGTCGTTATTCATCGCACCGTCAATCATGAATGAGTTGTAGCGATTATTTGCACCTGCAAACGACATAGCCCCCGAGTTCGACGTTGTCAGCTGCGGATTCAACCTCGCCACGTCAGCTATTCCGTGCGTTATACTGGGCATTTCGGCAATCTGTCGTGCATTAAGACTTTGTGCTGCGCCGGTTTTGGTGGCGTTGAGACTGGCATTCCCCGTCACTACTATTTCTTGTAGTTCACGGGCGTCGTCTTCCATCGCACACGAAAGGTCTTCCACCTCACCCAGCTTTAGGTCTATTCGGTTGAAGGTTTTGGTGCGTTGCCCAACATAGGAAATCTCTACCTTGTAGGGCCCGCCCACTCGCATGCCTTGGATGGTGAACCTACCATCAATGTTGGTCACAGCACGATAGATGGTACCCGATGGTTCGTGAACGGCCTTAACCGATGCACCAATCACCTCTTCTCCGCGTGAGGTTACTTTTCCGCTGATGCCCGATGTTGTAACCTGGGCCATCATTGAGGTTGCAGTGAAAACAAACATTGCAACCAAAAGGATTAATTTTCTGTACATAGTTTGAATTGTTTACGTGTATACAAATTTAATTAGTTATTAGCCCTTGCTCCAAAGCACCGGTGACCCCAGAATTGGATGACTAACTGCGCGAAACGGTTGTACCCGATTCGCTGAGCGACATTTCTACGAAGCGAGAATTTGGATTGGGCGATTCGGCAGTAAGCGTTTTGCGTATGCGAAGGGCGGCATCTGGATCTTTGGCTATCATATAGAGATAGCCGCCGCCACCCGCGCCTGGGAGTTTATAACCGAGACAAAGGTCGTCGACGAGCTGGGTTAGGAAAGAAACTTCAGGCGGATTGGTACCCGAGTCGAGCTTTTGATTCTGCTGCCATGTTCTTCTGACTAACTGACCTAGGGAGATAAAATTACCACGCAAGATTGTGTCGTACATATTGAGCGCGTGGATTTTCATTTCGCGTAACAGCTCCAGTTCATCGTGCTCGTTGAGGAACATCCGTCGCACAATTTCGGATAGAATAGTTTTTGCTGTTCGGGTTATTCCGGTATAGTAAAGCAGATGACAAGGTTTGTAATCGGGATGTGTGAAAAGATTGGCAGGCATCCATCTAGTCGACGGACTTTGGTTGAGCCCAGGTTGAGTTTGGAGGAGCTTCACTCCACCAAATAGACCGCCAAACTGGTCTTGCCATCCTCCTCCGGTAGTTAGGAGTTGTTCGAGCATAAGAGTTCGTCGACCAATTTCGTTCTTATCCCATCCCAGTTTACAGAAGTCAGATAGTGCGCTGAGCACGGTTGCAGCTAGGATGCTGCTTGTGCCGAGTCCAGAGCCGGCCGGTATGGCCGAAAGTAGAGTTATTTCGATTCCTCCACCAAAATGCTCAAGCTGTTGCTTTAGGCTGCCGAAATCTTCGGCGCAATAATACGGCATGAATCCGGCTAATGCTAGAGCAGCTTTGGGGATAGAGAACGGGCTACCTACCTTATTTAACTGCGAGAGTTCGGTGTAGGTTCGCACTGTTTCGATGGCTCCGAGGTCAATGCTTCGGAGAGTTATGACGGGAGCTTCTGAGGTTTTGATGTAGGTTTGAATAGGAGGTTGCCCATTAAGCTCAATGGCCATGTTGATTACGTTTCCACCTTCAATGAGGCAGTGAGGAGGAGTATCAGTCCATCCGCCTGCGAGGTCAATTCTAACAGGGCTTCGTCCCCAAACAATTTGGTCATCGTAAACGGCTTTAACAGGAAATTGCGGGGTTGTAAGAGTGGCAGAGGTTAGAGCATCGGCTAGCAGCTCGAAGGCTCGACTTTCATATTTCTGAGCTTCTTTCCCACTGGATATTTCACTTCTAAACATGGCGTCGCCGATGCGATTCATAAGAGGAGCGTCGACAGATATTGGCACAGGCATAGGCAAATTGGACTCTCTGAATGCTCGAGCGGCATCAGCGAGATCGAGCTGATAGAACACACTGTGTTCGTAATTTGCGGCAAGGGTCTGCCAGTTGAGTTCCCGGAATGATTTACGTTGAGCGAAGAGTCGTTTGAGGTTGGCTCGGACTGAAATTTGTTCAGCTGAAATGTATTCGCGAGCTTTTTTCCTCCCTCGGCTCATGTATAGGTCGAGCTTTTCGAAGTTAGGGAATACAGGGAATATTGGTGCGAACTGTTCGTGTCCGGCGAAAGTATCGTTGTATTTATATTCCCGCAATGCATAGGCTTCGTCATCAATCGGAACGATATCGATACACTGTCCGGGCACAAGTTCAACGCGCCAATCATTGTGCGGTATACCGGTGAGAATGTTGTTTCGGGTGATTTTCCATCGGTTGCCAATACAGCTGTTTTCAACCCAGATGTTTTCATTTTGATCTGTGAATCGGATTTTCGTAAGCGAATTTTGTACAAAAATGCTGGGCTGCGGCTTGAGCGAGTGATGCATGATTCGTCGCTGGTCGTTAACGAGATTCTGAATGGCTACGGTCGAAGAAAGGAGCTCGTACGAGGTTCCAAAATGATAAAACTCACCGCCTGGAAGTGGGAGTATGGCCACAGTGAGGGCCGATATTTCTTTGTCAACTTGCGATGGTGAGTCACCTAGACAGCATCCAAAAGTCCCATATAGATCGTATTCTCTCATTTCCCCATTACCTAAGGAACTCCGTTCTATAAGTAAACTCACGGCTTTGTCGCTTAGTATCCACACGCCGATGTCGGTTAGATAGTAATGGCTTTTCTGAAGCTGTCCGAGTTGCTCAATCTTGGGCTTTTGGAGCATACATTCGAGTCGGTCGGGCGAATCGCGTCGCGATACGAACACGCCATGATTCTTTGCGATTTCAGGGCCGAGCCATAAGCTATAGCACACTACGTCGACCTCGGGAATGGTTTCGAGCTGTTCGGTTGCGCGAATCAGTACGTCACCACTCACTATCATCGTGTGCAATGAATCAGGAGCAGTCTCCATTATTCTTTGATAAAGCGGAATCTGTAGGGATAGTAAATCTTGCGAAAGACGTTGCCCGATTCCCCATCTGAACACCGGAATGGGTGTGAGAATCTTCCCCGAGGGGGCATAGGCAGGCAGACGTCGACTTTGCCCGCCAGCATGGAGTAGCAATCTCTTTTCACGCCCAAGCCATTTCTCGAAGTCTTCACATCTGTCAGTCTCGGCCTTATAGGCTTGTTTCAACAGCCATGCGGTTCCACCTCCCGAACCCAGCTTCTGGTCAACGGGGTCACTAGTGCAAAACCATTCGTCACGTGGATTGTTCGTAATGTCGTGAAAACTATCAACAAGATTTTGGGGTAGAGATAAAAGCTTTTTCATCTATAGGTTGTCTTGGTTCGATGCAAAATTAAATAGTTCCATTCGTTAATTTTGCATGCAAAAAAATAATCTAGCAATGAACAATAACGATTCGCTCTTCAAGAAAAATGGTGTGAGTTTCCTGCTTCCTTTCATCATGATTACAACCTGTTTTGCCATGTGGGGATTCGCAAACGATGTGACTAATCCGATGGTGGCGTCATTCGGAAAGATTTTCCAAATCAGCAAGTTCGAAAGTAGCTTCGTGCAAGTGGCATTCTATCTGGGTTACTTTGTGATGGCATTTCCGGCCGCTCTTTTCATCCAGCGTTATTCGTTCAAAAGTGGAGTTTTGCTAGGACTGACACTTTATGCTGTAGGGGCGCTTGCATTTATTCCAGCCAAGATGAGCGGAATGTTCATTGCCTTCTTGCCGGCTTATTTCATCATGACCTGCGGATTATCGTTTCTCGAAACAAGTTGCAATCCCTACATATATTCCATGGGAAGCGACGACACAGCTACACGTCGACTGAACTTTGCCCAGGCTTTCAATCCTCTCGGAGCAATAACCGGCGCATGGATTGCGCTCACATATGTGTCAGCCAGTCTGCATCCAGCTGACAGCAATACTCGGGGTAACTTAATGAATTCGGTACCGGAACAATTCGAAGCTATCAAAACACACGATTTAGATATCCTAGTTCAACCTTATCTATATGTAGGAATAGTTGTGCTTTTGCTGTTACTCATAATCTGGCGAACAACTATGCCAAAGGCGGGTGACACCGGAAAGAGTAAAAGCCTATGGCTAGCCATCAAGCAATTAGCGCATGAATCTAACTATCGCAAAGGAGTGATAGCGCAGTTTTTCTATGTGGGTGCTCAAACAGTCTGCTGGTCCTACATCATGTACTACGGGCACCATGTTTTCCATGAGCTCGAGGGCATGAGCGAACAAGTTGCCCAACAAATCACAACTTACTATTATCTGAGTGCGCTGGTTCTTTTCGCCATCGGAAGATTCGTTTGTACTTATTTCATGCGATTCATTAAGCCCGGCAAACTATTAGCATTGCTTGCACTGGCAGCTTTAATGTGTTTGGCAGGAGTGATATTCGTAGATGGACGAATTGGATTGTGGTGCCTTGTAGCCGTGAGCGGTTGTATGAGTTTGATGTTTCCAACTATCTACGGCATTGCGCTAAGAGGTTTGAAAGACAATGTGAAATTTGGTGGCGCCGGTTTAGTTATGAGTATCCTTGGTGGTAGTGTGATTCCTCCGGTCCAGGCGGCAATAATCGACATCCACAGCGAGGTTCTGGGTTTATCATCGATCAATGCTTCGTTTATAGTCCCAGTTGTTTGCTTCTGCGTCGTGACCTGGTATGGTTTCAGCACGAATGAGAAAGTATAAGCTCTATAAGTTTTAAGTATATTGCAGAGAGTCACTTATATCGAACAGCGATAATATTTTATTACTTTTGCATGACTTTCGCAACACAATAACAACATATACATAATGAAGATTTCATACAGATGGTTGAAGGAATATGTAGACTTCGACCTAACTCCGCACGAAACTGCAAAAGCACTGACTTCGATCGGACTCGAAGTGGGAATGCTTGAAGAGGTTGAAACCGTCCGAGGCGGATTGAAAGGACTTTTCGTGGGCAAAGTGCTGACCTGTGAACCACTTCCGAATTCCGATCATCTACACATCACAACCGTTGACCTAGGACGACCAGAACCACAACAAATTGTTTGTGGAGCGCCGAATGTGAAAGCTGGACAAAAAGTCATTGTAGCCGATTTGGGCTGCGTGCTATACAAAGGCAACGAGACATTCATAATTAAGAAGAGCAAACTGCGGGGTATAGATAGCTTCGGAATGATTTGCGCCGAAGATGAAATCGGAGTGGGCACATCGCACGACGGAATAATTATTCTGCCCGATAATGCACGGATTGGGATGCCAGCCGCCGAATATTATAAGGTTGAGGACGATTGGGTTTTCGATATCGACATTACCCCCAATCGCACCGATGCGCTTAGTCACTACGGAGTGGCACGCGACCTTCACGCATGGCTTATTCAAAATGGTCATAAAACTAATTTGCATCGCCCCAGTTGCGATAAATTCAAGGTAGACAATCATGACCTGCCCATCGAAGTGAAAATAAAAAATACCGATGCCTGCCGTCGATACGCTTGCTTGAGTATAACAGATTGCGAGGTAAAGGAGAGTCCGCAATGGCTCAAAAACAAACTATCAATAGTGGGACTACGTCCGATTAATAATATCGTTGATATAACGAACTATATCATGCTAGCATACGGTCAGCCGATGCACTGTTTTGACGCAGATATGGTGACAGGGAATCGTATCATTGTGCGCGATAAAAACGAAGGTAGACAGTTCGTAACTCTCGACGGCACTGAACACACGCTCGGCGAGCATGATCTTGCCATCTGCAATGACGAGGAACCGATGTGCATTGCCGGAGTGTTTGGTGGGAAAGGTAGCGGAACCTACGACACTACACGCAATGTTGTTTTAGAAAGTGCATATTTCCATCCTACATGGATTCGTAAAAGCTCTCGAAGACATGGATTGTCGACCGATGCCAGTTTCCGATTCGAACGTGGAATCGATCCCACCGGAATTATTTACGCCCTGAAACAGGCCGCGATTCTTTGCAAAGAACTTGCAGGCGGAAAGATTAGCATGGAGATATGCGACGAATATCCTACCAGAATGGACGATTTCTCCGTGAGACTGAATTATGAATATTGCGACCGACTAATTGGAAAACAACTTGGCGCCGAAACCATAAAGAACATCACAACAGCTCTCGAAATGCGAATTGAAAAAGAAGACGAGCTGGGTATCGACCTCGTTGTACCGGCTTATCGTGTGGATGTTCAACGGCCGTGCGACGTAGTTGAAGAGATTCTACGAATCTATGGCTACAACAATATTGAAATTCCAACCTCATTAAAATCAGCCCTCATCGTTGCCGGCGACACCGACCGTAATCATAGTCGTCAGCAAATCATCAGTGAGCAATTGGTAGGCGAAGGCTTCAACGAGATTCTAAATAACTCGCTAACAATGGCAGCCTACTATGATAGCGATTTACTAAACTCCTATCCGGCCATAAAAACCGTTCGAGTAATGAATCCGCTATCGACCGACCTCGGAGTGATGCGCCAAACACTGCTCTTCGGTGGACTGGAAAGCATTCGCCGAAATGTTAATAGGAAAGCACAAAACCTTCGCTTCTTCGAGTTCGGAAACACATATCTATACGAGTCCGAAAAGCGCAAAGAAGATAATCTGGCCAAGGCCTACACACAGCAACGTAGATTAGCCTTGTGGATAACCGGCAAACGCGTCCAAAGTTCGTGGGCCCATCCCGACGAAGAAAGTTCGTTCTACGAGTTGAAAGCCTATGTTGAAAATATTCTTGCACGACTCGGATTGAAGTTGGGCGCACTCGTTGCCGAAAGGTCGGATAACAATATTTTCGAAAGCGGTCTTGTGCTCAACGACAAAAACTCCAAAACAATAGCCGAACTCGGCACTCTCAACATCCAACTCCTTACACGGCTAGATATTTCGCAAGCCGTCTTCTACGCCGAACTGCACTGGGATACCATAATGAAAGCCATACGTAAGAATCAACTTCAGTTCACCGAGATTCCGAAATATCCCGCCGTGAGTCGTGATCTCGCTCTGCTTGTCGACAAAGCCGTGGAGTTCGCACAGATTGAACAAATTGCCCGCGAAACCGAGAAGAAGAATCTCAGGAAGGTTGAACTTTTCGACGTTTACGAGGGAAAGAAACTCCCCGCCGGAAAGAAAAGCTATGCCATTAATTTCATCCTTCAGGACGACACACAAACACTCACCGACAAGGCTATCGAGTCCATAATGCACAAATTAATTAAAAACATAACCAATAAACTCGGAGCCGAACTCCGATAAACAATTCAAACAATAACAATGGGAAGAGCATTTGAATATCGCAAAGCTGCAAAGCTCAAAAGATGGGGTCACATGGCCCGTACATTCACCAAACTGGGAAAAGAAATCGCAATAGCAGTAAAAGCTGGCGGGCCGGAACCCGAAAATAATCCCCGTCTGCGAGCCATCATCGCAACCTGCAAGCGCGAAAACATGCCTAAGGATAATATTCAGCGGGCTATCAAAAATGCGATGGGAAAAGATCAAAGCGAATACAAAGAAGTAACCTACGAAGGCTACGGCCCGCACGGGATTGCCGTATTCGTTGAAACACTCACCGACAATACAACCCGAACCGTGGGCGATGTACGCTCGGTGTTCAACAAATTCAACGGTAATCTGGGTACCCAGGGTTCGCTCAGCTTTCTGTTCGACCACAAGGCCGTGTTTACTTTCAAAAAGAAAGACGGAATTGACATGGATGAAATAATCCTCGAGCTTATTGACTATGGGGTGGATGATGAGTTCGATGTCGATAACGAGGAGGGTGAAGTAACTATCTACGGTGAACCCACCAGCTTTGGAGAGATACAGAAACATCTTGAAGACAACGGCTTCGAAATAACATCGGCCGAGTTCACCCGCATTCCGAACGATCTCAAGGATGTCGACGCCGAAGAGCGCGAAACAATTGATAAGATGGTTGAACGTTTAGAAGATTTCGACGATGTACAGAATGTTTACACCAACATGAAGCCAGCCGAAGAATAATTCTCTTTCGATATATTATGTAAAGCTCCGAGAACTGTTTGGGTCTCGGAGCTTTTTCATACACACTAATCTTCGGCCTGACTAATCTCGCTATCTCTACATGCCAATCCCTACATCCCTCGGATTAGCTATAAACTCGAGGCTGACACCAGTCAACGGGTGGACGAACGAAAGACGCGAAGCGTGGAGATAGAGGCGGCATGCAGGCGAACCGTAGAGAGCATCGCCGAGAATAGGAACACCAAGGCCTGCGGGATGAGCGCTGTGCACACGAAGCTGATGGGTGCGACCGGTGATAGGATGGAACTCAACTTCTACGGCGAGAGGATGGCTGCGGTCTGAAGTGTGGATTTTCTCCTTTATTATATAGTGCGTAACGGCGGGGCGTCCCTTGGCAAAATCAACAACCTGTCGAGGTCGGTCAAGAGGATCGGGACGTATGGGCAGCTCTATAATTCCCTCGCGCTGAATAGGGCGAGCGAGTAACTCTAGAGGCAACAGAGCTGTATAGGTTTTCTCCACACTTCGACAGGCAAACTGTTGTTGCAACGCACGATAGACATCTAGCGAGCGCGCAACAACGAGCAGTCCGCTGGTTGCCATGTCGAGCCTGTGAACAACAAGCGGTTCTTCTTCGGGCCGACGCTTACGTAGAAGATTGTAAACCGACTCCCGATTGCTTCGACCAGGCACACTGAGCATACCCGAGGGCTTATTTACAACCGTAATCCACGCATCTTCATATACAATCGCCAGCTCTCCCGAGGCAGCCTGCTCCAGAGGATTAGGTTCAACATCAAGACCACGAAGCATCCAATCAAGAATAGGCTTGCATTTTCCGCTGCATGCCCCGTAGAACTGTCCGTGTCGCCGCAGTTCGGTCATAGGTGCATCACCCCACCAAAAGGTTGTCATCTCGATGGGGCGCATATTATGTTCGAAAGCATATTGCAACAGCTTTGGCTCGCAACATTCGCCTGCTCCGGATGGAGGAGTGAGTGTACCGGCCGAGAACCTGGTAGACGAGGCATTCCGAAGCATGTAGTCGCTGAAGATATCGATAAGCGACTTCTTCTCACCGCGGGCATTCAGGAAAACGAACTGTGAAAAGAGCCATTGTTGCAAACGGTCGGACTTGAGCTTGCGCTCCCTTCTCAACTCGGTAATCTGCCCTTCGAACTGCCTAACCAGCTGTTCGGCTGCACCCACGCGAGCAGCTCGACTGGCCACAGCTCTGCGCACTTCAGCTTTCATGAACTGGCTTTCGCGGATCATCTCCCGACGGTCATGTTCAGAGAGAGTAATTTTATGCCTGCGTAGGTCGCGCTGCGCCTTGGCCGACCGCATCTCAAATCGCTTTTGCTCCACAAGTCTGTCGGCCTCGCTACGTTCGGTGTTCAGTCTGTTCACTGCATGACGATAATCGGCGCACTGCTCTATCCGACTAATCTCCGCGCCCATCTCACTAATCTCAGCCTCATGTGTCTTGAAATATCCATCTGGCTGAAGATAATCTACCACCGCCGGTACGAAATCATCCGCCGCTCCTTCCAATTGGCCGGAATAAGCCTGCAGATAGCCCAGCTGACCAGCGTGCTCAACCAACAGAACGCCAAACATCTTACCCTCATCCAGCTGTGGCAGGCGCGACTGCAGCTCGTGCACCGCAAATCGGCATAACTCGTCAGGCTCACTGCTGAACGGATTGACAAATCGCCCATTCTCGGGCGTCGGTGCATTCAAAGGATGGAACTTTTTCATGACTGCAAAATTATCACCTTCAACCAAACAGTAACACAATTTCCGCGAAGGCAGCGCGTTCTTCGGATGGTAAAAACAAAGCTATGCTCGGAAACAACTATCATAAAGGACTAGTGGAAGCCGGATGCGACGAGGCCGGAAGAGGATGCCTGGCCGGAAGTGTCTATGCTGCTGCCGTAATTTTCCCAGAGAATTATCGCAATGAACAGCTCGACGACTCGAAGAAACTCTCGCCCACCCGACGATATGCCCTACGCGAACAAATCGAACACGACGCCATAGCCTGGGCTATAGGCATTGCAACGCCTAAGGAAATCGACCAGCTAAACATTCTCAACGCCAGTCTGCTGGCCATGCATCGAGCCCTCGACTCCCTAACCATAGCTCCCGAGGCCGTGATTGTTGATGGAAACAGATTCAAACCTTACAAGAATTTGCCCTTCGCCACGATTGTAAAGGGCGACGGAAAACGACTCTCTATTGCGGCTGCGTCGATTCTTGCAAAGACTTACCGCGACGACTATATGCTTCGTATCGCCGAGCAATATCCAGTCTACGATTGGGCATCTAACAAGGGTTATCCCACGGCGAAACATCGCGAGGCAATCGAGCTATACGGACTAACTCCGCTTCACCGACAATCGTTCCACATCCGCAAGTCCACCGAGCTCGACCTGTTCGCTCACCTGTAGAACACCTCCAACGCCTCCTCGCGCCCAACTTTTTTCACTAAGAAACGTTCGAACCCCATACCAAATCCTTGCCAAACATATTCGGCCACGACATAAAATCCATCAAGAGTGGTTTCCAGACTACGAATCCGCCCGTCTACAAACCTAAAATCCTGTAAGATTCCACCCAGCCTTGAGCCTAGCCACAACGGCCGCACTCGTCCCCGCTTGTTCTTGAATATAAACAACCGGCGTCCCCGCATTTTGTAGAATCGCGTTGAATTAATCACTCCAACCATCGCATCTTCCACGCCATTCCCATCTACATCGCCCGTGCAGAACCTATAGACCGGATAATGCAAACGCCACTTGTCGACCGTAGAATCGGTTCTGAGAACCAGGAACGACAGACTGTCCGACACATTCTCCAACTCAAATCTCTGCGCCCGTGCGCCGCCCGAGAGAATCAGAAGAATCAATAATAGTAAGCTCTTCATATTATGAAAAAACAGAAACCATTCAAATATTGGTTTCTGCCTTTGTGACCCCGTTGGGATTCAAACCCAAGACCTTCAGAACCGGAATCTGACGCTCTATTCAGCTAAGCTACGGAGCCGTTATTATGCTGGCAAAGGTAGAACAAAGTTTATAATTCAATGAACGTGAAAAAAGTATTTATCTTTGTGAACCTTAACCTCCGGAAACACCTCGGAGAAACGCACAATTATTAATTCCAAAAATAAATATTCAAGTATTCAAATGAAAAGAAATCTATTTCTGGCCTGTTGCCTGCTATCATCAACGCTGGCTGTGCAGGCACAAACAACCGAAGGAGGCGGAATCGACGAACAAATGTTACAGAAGATTGCTGCCGCACAAAAACCGGCAGGCCGAGCCGTGGCAAACGCAATCGCATCTAATTCTATCGACGACCTGGCACGCAACTTCCAAAATGCCGGAACGGTCGACAACTATTTCAGCGTAGAGACACCAAAGCAAAGCATACACGACCAAAAAAGCTCGGGACGATGCTGGCTCTTCTCCGGACTGAATGTGCTACGCGCCAATTTCGCACGACAAAATAAAGACTCCATCCGAGTAGAATATTCGCAGGCTTACCTCACCTTCTACGACCAGCTCGAAAAGGCTAACCTCATGCTGCAAGGCGTAATCGACAATGCCGAAAAACCCATGGACGACCAGCGCGTGCAGTTCTTCTTTAAGAATCCCATAAGCGACGGAGGAACATTCTGTGGCGTGGCCGACCTGGTTGACAAATATGGCCTCGTGCCCATGGAAATAATGCCCGAAACCTATTCGGCCGAGAACACCTCACGCACAGGTCGCATCCTATCCTCAAAACTGCGCGAATTTGCACTCGAACTACGAAAAATGGTAGCTGCGAAAAAGTCGAAAGCAGCCATCAAAGCTCGTAAAACCGAAATGCTCGGAACCGTGTACCACATTCTCGCCCTCACCCTTGGCGAGCCCGTAAAATCGTTCACATATGCCTTCAAAGACAAGAACGGAAAGCAAATCGGTCGACCAAAAACCTACACCCCGAAGCAATTCTGCCAGGAAACTGTAGGTCATAAACTCAACGGCACCTTCACGATGGTGATGAACGACCCACGAAAGGAATACTACAAAACCTACGAGGTGCAATACGACCGCCATACCTACGACGGACACAACTGGAAATACCTCAACCTGCCGATGGAAGACATAGCCCGCCTCGCCATCGCCTCACTCAAAGACTCCACGAAAATGTATTCAAGCTACGACGTAGGTAAACAGCTCGACCGCAAACGTGGTTATCTCGACACCGAGAATTATGACTACGGAACCCTCTTTTCAACGAACTTCCCGATGAACAAGGCCGACCGAATCGCAACCTTCGACAGCGGCTCGACCCACGCCATGACCCTCACCGCCGTAGACCTCGACGAAAACGGTAAGCCCACAAAATGGAAAGTCGAAAACAGCTGGGGAGCCTCCTACGGTCCCGGCGGATGCCTGATTATGACCGACCGCTGGTTCAACGACTTCACTTTCCGCTTGGTTGTCAACAACAAATATGTTCCCGAGAATATTCTCAAAGCAGCACAACAAAAACCAATAATGGTTATGCCTGAAGACCCCCTTTTCCAGGAAGACAACTAATATTCCTCTCCGCCTTTCCATGCCCTAATTCTACGATAATTAGCGGGAAAGACTGATTTTTATGAATTTTCCCATGCTCCTCGGTGCATTCCGCACCGGGGAGTTTTTTTACACCCAATCCGATACCTCGCCCCCTCCCAACTAGCTAAAAGCATAATTATATACCTTTCCAACTAATAAAACTAAATACAAATTAAAGCATTGTCAATGCTATCGATTAAAATAAAATATTAGTCTAAGCATTATTAATGCGCATAATATAAATATAATATTATATATGGCATTATCAATGCGAATACTTAAATCAAAATATAAGTTAAGGCATTATTAATGCCGGCACTCAAAATAAAATAGAAGTTAAGGCATTATTAATGCGCAGGCTATAAATAAAATAATAGTTAAAGCATTATCAATGCATCAGCTATAAATAAAATAGTAATCAAAGAATTGTCAATGCCTATATATAAAATAATATTTTAGATGACGCATTGATAATGTTAAGACTAATAATATTTTTATTCTAGAAGAATTATATAATATTGCAGAAACAGCGAATCCTCCATAATATCACTATTGACTTACAAATGCAAATCACTATACCCGGCTCGTTAGATTAATCATTTTGTATGACAACGTTTGGAAACGAGCAGCAATTAGGTCTATTTTTGCTTATTATTTAAATAACTCGCCTAACATCCAAAGACAATGAAGAAAACTATCGTACTCCTCGCCCTAGGGCTATTCTTTTGCGGACTCGCAGCCTCTGCACAGGGCATTTCTCTCAGCGGCGACTTAGGAAACACAAGTACTGCCGTAAAGAAAATTATGTTCGATACTGCACAAGTTAAGTTGTTCTACTCCCTAAAGTTCAAGAAAGACTCTACTCGTAACGACACTACGGAAGCACAAACAGTGTTGTTGATTGGTAAAACTCACACGTTGTTTCTCGATTATTATAATCTGGTGCTCGATTCTATCTATGACGATGCCGATAAAACCAAGAAGAATCCATTACTCATTATGCCCAAATGTTTTGAGCTATTTGCTGTGCGGAAGTTTGAAATGTATATTCTTTCGGATTTGCATAACGACACCACGATAGTCAGAGAAGATGCTTTTGTCAACACCTATGAATACAAGGAGAGAACTCCGGTAATTGATTGGAATATCCTGCCGGAGGATTCTGTAATTAACGGACTGCCGTGCGGGAAGGCTACTTGTCACTTCCGCGGACGAGATTATGTTGCGTGGTATTTAAAGGATGTTCCTCTGCCATATGGCCCATATCGATTCAACGGATTACCGGGACTCATAGCCGTAATAAAAGACACAAAAGGGAATTTCTGCTTCACGCTGAACGGGGCACAGGAAAAACCTAGATACACTAACCTTATTTATCTGCATGATGAAAGCATATTTTTCACAAGAACTACTCGCGAAAAAGCCCGTCAAGCCATAAAAACAACCTATGAACATAAAGCTGACATTATGCTTCAAGATCCGATAATAAAAATATCACCCGATGCCGCAAAGAAGATGGATAGAAGTCCCGACCCCTATAACCCGATTGAATTAGAGTAAGAATATTATGAAGAAACGTTTGCTCATTTTTGTTTTGCTCGCAACCCTTTGCGCCATACAGACAATAGCACAAACGGTGAGCGGAATTGTGAGCGATGCCGCCAGTGGGAAGGTTCTTCCGCGCGCTACCTGTAAGGTTGTCAATCGCGGCGACTCACTACTAAGATATTGCATAGCGGGCGCAAATGGGCGGTTCTCGATGACCCTTCCGCCGAGAGCCGCCGAACTTGTATTTTCATGTATGGGTTACGAACAACAACGCATTACCATTGGGCACGCCGGCGAAAACATGGAAATAAAAATGCTGCAAACGTCGCACTCGTTGCCAGATGTTATAGTAAAAGCGCCGCCTATTACAAAACGCAAAGACACGGTTGATTATCATGTGGCATCGTTCGTAGACAAGGGCGATAGGCATCTCGAAGACGTACTAAAAAAGATGCCGGGATTCGAGGTTACCCCCGACGGAGGCATAAAATATCGGGGACGGCCAATAAGCAGGTTCAACATCGAGGGACAGAATCTGCTGGGCGGCCGATATAATCAGGCAACGCGAAACATGCCTGTAGCTGCCGTGTCGACCGTCCAGGTTATGGAAAACAACCAGCACATTCGAGCATTGAAGAACAAAGTGTCGTCGGAAGAAACTGCACTTAATATAAAGCTCAAAAAGGATTACAAACTCAAACCGTTCGGCGAAATATACGGTGGCGGCGGCGGACTGTCTACTTTCCTATGGATTGGCGCAATAAGCATGCTCAACATTTCGCCCAAGAACCAAACGCTCATAACGGCTGAAACAAACAATCTGGGCAAAAGTCTTTCGGGCGAGGGATTCAATAATATCGACCTTACGGGAATGCGTACGCCGCACTTTCTACCAATTGGAATGCTCGACGACATAACTCTGCGCCTATTGCCGCTGAAGAGCAAACGATATCTCGATAACAAATCCTACAGCATCGCGCTGAACCATCTATTTGTTCTCTCGAGATATTCCAATCTCGTAGCTAACGTTTCGTTCGTTGACCAACGCGAAATCAACCGCGACAGTATCTACAATCGATATGGAGGACAGAACACATTCGAACTCTCAGAAACAAACAGGCTGTACAAGCGCATTTACACGCTTTCACCATCAGTAAAATATGAGCTCAACAGTCCGAAGCTCTACCTCGAAGACGAACTTAAAGGTTCGTTTGGAAAGATGGAGATTGAGAACCGACTCATAAGCAACGCCACCGCATTAGACAACTCCATGTGGCGTAGGCCGGGGCATATTCAGAACCATTTGAATATGATTCTCAATACCGGATTGCAAACATTTTCCATCCGATCGTTCGCCCGATATTTTTTCGACAAAGAAGCACTCATGTCGCCGACGCTTCAGTTGCTTCGACATGGACAACTGCTCTTTGAAAACAAAGTTTCAACCGGGATTAGCCTTTTCCGCCACAATATAGGCCTCGAATATTCTAACGAATATATACGCAACAATATCGTATTCGCCAACCGAAGCGACGCGAGCAGCATTTTCACCCATACGCTACAATCGAACTACATAATCGGCATCGGCAAGAGCAGTTTCATGCTCGGTCTGCCGATAAACCTTAGCATCGTGGACTTGCAATGGAATCGCGCTGCCAACGGAAAGCGATTTCACATTGCCCCATCGGTTGGTTGGACTTATCTACCCAACTCATTTCTCACAATCAGAGCCAACATATCTTATAGAGAGCGAGCCGGCGAAGAACCCCTCATGTCGCAACCCTATCGTACAAACTATCGAACCACCAAGGATGCGCTCAATCGCATGGGATGGGACAAAATATGGAGTGTCAACTTCTCCATGTCATATCGAAGCGTACTGCATTTGCTCACGTGGCACCTCAACGGCAACGCCTTCCTTACAAAAAGCGACCACTATACCGAATTTTCCTACACTCCATCAGGCACACGTCTACGCCCCGTTTGGCAACCCAACGACCAGCGAATGTTCTACATCACCACCTCGCTGCACAAGGTCATCGGCAAAGGCTTGAACCTGAAAACCTCAATCAACTTCAACCGCATGGAAATGTTCATCGCACAGAACGGCGAACAAAATATCTACAAATCGAATGTCATCTCTTCGATGGTAGACATTGTCTACGCCAACCTTTCGTGGCTAAAAATAACCTGGTCGACAACCGGAAACTTAAGTTGGTACGACGCCCAACCCAAGAGCCTATTCAAAAGCATCTACACTGAAACCAGCCTATCACTCTACCCAATAGCTCACCTAGGTATCGACATCTCGGCTGACCACAGCCTGCAAGAAATATCTAAAAACGAATACCGCTCCAACCTCTTCCTAGACTTTTCGGCCGAATATCAATTCTCGAAACGTTTCTCGATAGCGCTAACCGTCACCAATCTTCTAGGTCGAAAGGAATATGTCGACATGAACCGAACGGCCATAAACTACAGCTATTTCAGTAAGCACATCCGCGGTCGTGAAGTAATTTCTACCCTCCGCTTTTCATTCTAGTTTTTGTTTGTTTCATTAAAACCAAATTACCTCTCGGTTTTAATGACATTCAGCTTGGGCAACACAAATGTTTTTAGGCTGGGCATATCCTCTGATGTAAAACAGGGTCTATTTGGGACGAACTTTTACCATATTTCCAACGGATGCCAACTCGGACGAGATGCCCGCGCATGTAAAGACCTCTAAAAATTAGAATGGAAGACCGATTGCGAGGTGTAGAGTTTGGGCATCGCGAAATTTGGGGATATTATAGAAGCGAGTTATTCCGGTGGCATAAGGCACGTGTAGACCGATACCCCAGTCTAGGCGGATGATGAAGAAATCGAGGTCGTATCGGAGACCTACGCCGGTACCGAGTGCCATTTCTTTTAGGAAGTTCTTGAATTTGAATTCCGAACTGGGGCGAGAAGAATCTTCCTGAAGCGTCCAAACATTACCGGCGTCGAGAAAGAGAGCACCATAGAGATTGCCTACCAGATGGGGACGATATTCAAGGTTTGCAAGTACTTTTATGTCGCCCGTTTGTTCGATATAAGAGCGGTTGCGCGATGTGGAGCGATAGCGTCCCGGGCCAATTTCTCTAACGTTGAATGCACGCACACTGTTGGCTCCGCCCACGTAGAATTGTTCGGTGTAGGGTGCAATAGTGCTGTTTCCGTAGGCCCATATTGCGCCTATATTTATGTGAGCGGCAATGGTTGTGTGAGACTTGATAGTCCAGAGCTTTGTGAATTTAGTTTCAAGTTTGAGGAACTGCGCATAGGGGTTCTTGAACATTTTTTTATTCTTTTCGTCCCATGATTTCTTCCTTATCAATGCACCCAGTGCAATGAGGTTCGAAGCCTCACTGACGGTTGTTTGCCATTTGATTGGATTGAGCAATCCGGAAGGACTTTGATAGGTATATTGGAATGATGCTTTGGGGATAAACTGATCGGCCATGGAGACTTTGAGATAGGGCATACTGTCTGTGAGTTCCTGGAATCGTTTGGTTGTTTTGTGCATGAATTCGTAAGTGAGAGAAAGTGGTGTGAATTGATATGTATTTTGTTCAGTTGGTCGCCATGCATAGGTTAGTTCGCCCGAAACAACATGCCGTTTGAAATATTTTGCACGATTGATGATATCAACCGATGTGCGAAGTAGGGTTATAGGTGTTTCGTAGAACTGTTTTATTTTCGGTATGGGCGGCATGGGCAAGCCTTTCAGGAAAGCCTCACGGCGTTTCTGTTCTATTCGACGATGGCGTTTTCGTGGCGGTTCGGCGAAGGGGTTTAATATGCGCGGAATTTGTAAGCTGGCTTCAGCCCCATATTGATAATCGTTTATTCGGGAGTTTTCATTATCGTTTCTTGCAGACGTCCATTCATAAGCCCCATGTGCTTTGAGATTGAAGAGTTCGGCCCCTCGGAAAGTATTTCTCTTTGCGAATCCAATGATAAGTTCAGGTCCGTATTTTCCGCTTGTTTTTCCTTTTCCATATGTTTCGATGTAGAAATCGTATGGCTTTTCGATTAGACAATCGAGAGTCATGTCAAGAGTTGTGCACGTATCCGAGCTGTCGGATGGCGTAAACGTAAGACTTGTCGCCGAAAACACTCCAGTTGAGTTGAGCTTGTTGAGCATTTGTTGGTGGCGTTCCTGACTGTAGGTGTCGCCTGGACGCAACATAAGGTCGTTGGTAAGAGTACGATGGCGTACGGGCGGACGCGAGTGGGTATAGTTCATCGTAAGGAATCCTCTTATGCGTTGCCCGTGGAGTTCTTCCATTATTTCTCTTCTAAAGTTTATGGTTTGTTTTCGGATAGTCCATACACGAGCAGCTCGAGGAGGAATGGAATCGACCATCTGTAATCGAACGGTTGCTCGACCATGATTTAGTGTTGTGTCGGCAAGATAGCTCGCATGGTCGCCTTGATAGTAATAATAGCCGTGATTTCTGAAAAGGCTTGTTATTCGTTGACGTTCTTGTTCAAGACTTGCCACATCAAACGGGCATCCTTTTTTTATGATTGCAGCGGCGGTATCGGTACGGATAAGACTATCGGCTACGGGAGGGAAGTTCGTGTAGCTTATGGAGTCGATGGTACAAAGTGGACCAATGTTGACTGTGTATCGGAGTTTCGCTTTTCTAGGGTTACGTTGCCGGATGGTTTCGTAGGAAATCTTTCCGCTGAAATAACCTCTTTTAGAAAGCAGATTTTTACCCACAGTTGCGCGCAGATCGGGAGTTGTAGCACTAAGCAATATTGGTTTCGAAGCGAAGGCTCGCAACATCCATTTACCAAATGCCGTACTGTCTTGCGCAAACGAGTT
>ERZ773067.563-NODE-563-length-22147-cov-5.689390_pt1 | contig 22147 bp, 16 predicted proteins | sample MGYA00580622_ERZ773067 | MGnify/ENA primary metagenome ERZ773067 (study PRJEB29015, sample SAMEA2737998) | human oral metagenome | biome: human oral; feature: human-associated habitat; material: dental | place: China | collected 2113 ...
GGGCCCTGTTCCGTCCTTTTCCTCGCTATTACAATGCTTTTCTCTATCTTTGGCGGATTGTGTTTCCGTTTCTTTGTCGTCTTTTTTTTCTTTGTCATCTATTTGTTTATCAGTCGAGTTTGAGTACGGCGAGGAATGCTTTTTGAGGCACTTCTACCGACCCGATTTGTTTCATGCGTTTTTTACCTTTTTTCTGTTTCTCGAGCAGTTTACGTTTACGGCTTATATCGCCTCCGTAACATTTTGCTGTAACGTCCTTACGTACAGCCTTTATAGTCTCACGAGCCACAATCTTAGCTCCGATAGCCGCCTGTACTGCAACATCGAATTGCTGTCTGGGTATCAGTTCTTTGAGCTTTTCACACATACGTCTACCAAGTGTCTGTGCATTATCGAAGTGTATCAGCGACGACAGTGCGTCTACAGCTTCGCCATTGAGGAGAATATCGAGCTTTACAAGTCGGCTCTCTCTAAATCCGTTTGGTTGGTAATCGAATGAAGCATAGCCTTTTGAAATAGATTTCAGTTTGTCGTAGAAATCGAAAACTATCTCTCCCAGAGGAAGATCGAATATCAGCTCCATCCTATCGGCAGAGATATAGTTCTGTTTTATAAGCTCGCCGCGTTTTCCCAGACATAACGTCATGATACTGCCGATATAGTCTGCCTTGGTGATAATCGATGCTCTTATGTATGGCTCTTCTATCTTGTCTATCTGCATTATATCGGGCATTCCGGCAGGATTGTGCATTTCGAGGACTTCGCCTTTTTTTGTATAGACTTTGTATGGTACATTTGGGACAGTAGTGATTACACTCATATCGTACTCTCTATCAAGGCGTTCTTGTATGATTTCCATGTGTAAAAGCCCTAAAAATCCACACCTGAAGCCAAAACCCAGAGCTACGGAGCTTTCGGGTTCGAACGTGAGAGAAGCATCGTTGAGCTGTAATTTTTCTATCGAAGAACGTAAGTCTTCAAAGTCTTCGGTATCAATAGGATATACTCCGGCAAATAGCATAGGTTTCACCTCTTCGAACCCTGCTATAGCCTCGCTACATGGATTTTTTACGTGTGTAATAGTATCACCAACCTTTACTTCTTTCGATGTCTTTATTCCGGAAATGATATATCCCACATTACCAGCCGATAATGTTTTACAAGGCTCCATATCGAGCCTCAATACTCCTATTTCGTCTGCCTCATACTCTTTGCCCGTAGCCACAAATTTTACCAAATCTCCTTGATTTATAGTGCCATTGATGATTTTGAAATATGCGATAATCCCCCGAAATGAGTTGAATACGGAGTCGAATATTAGGCATTGTAGTGGAGCGTCGGGGTCGCCTTTCGGAGCGGGGATGCGGTCTACTATCGCATCGAGAATATTGGTGATACCTTCGCCCGTCTTACCACTTGCCCGTATAATCTCTTCTCGCTTTACTCCCAGCATATCAATCAATTGGTCTTCTATCTCCTCAGGCATAGCATTGGGCATATCTATTTTATTTACTACCGGTATTATTTCCAGATCGTTGTCGATAGCCATATATAGATTGCTTATGGTCTGAGCTTGAATGCCTTGAGTGGCATCTACTATAAGTAGCGCTCCTTCGCATGCTGCTATTGAACGGCTTACTTCGTACGAAAAATCGACATGCCCCGGAGTATCGATTAGGTTGAGAGTGTATTGTTCGATAGCGCCATTTGTGTCTTTCTTGCTGTAATTCATTTGGATAGCATGGCTTTTTATGGTAATGCCACGCTCACGTTCGAGGTCCATATTGTCTAATACTTGAGCTTGCAAGTCTTTGGCAGCCACAGTGTTTGTATATTCAAGTAGTCGGTCGGCAATAGTACTCTTACCGTGGTCGATATGGGCAATTATACAGAAGTTACGTATATTTTTCACGCTAAAATGCAGAATTAATTTAGTGCTAATGTATTGTTATAAAGTTATAAAGCCAAAATGAAATTTGACATTATTACAAACGGCAAAGATAATATATTTTGTTTTTGCTGTTTGATTATCGTTCAACTTTATAAGCGTGCTTAATGTTTATAGTATTGATTTTGTTTGTTTTACCAGCCGAAAGGATGACTTGCCAAAGGAAATTTTGCCATAGGATGATAGTCTCCTTTCAGTCCGATAGGCTGAGCCTGACGTATTTCGTAAACTATATTTATAGCATTGCGAGCATCTTCGATACCGAAACCATTGCCTGCCAATATGTTTCTATAACTTTCGGTATGGAGTTCCGTAAAACCCTCACTAAATTCGAATTCACTACCATTGATGTTTATGGTACGGAACGTGCGTTTTTCGCCTTGTACGGCATTAGATGGAAGCAAATCGGCATTGATACTGAGGAAGTAACGTACTCTTGCACGTTCCAGCTCGATATATCCTGCCACTCTGTCGTGTGAGGCTACGTGTACAATATTTTGCCTCGGTGCACCGAAGACCCATTGCAGCATATCATAGAAATGTACACCTATATTGGTAGCTATACCGCCACTTTTGTGAATGTCGCCTTTCCACGATGAGTAGTACCAGTTTCCACGCGAAGTGATATAGGTGAGTTCTACATCGAATATTTTATCTTTGGGAGCCGCTTCTATCTCTTTTTTTAAATCGATAATCGACTTGTGCAGACGTAGTTGCAGTATGGTGTTGATTTTTTTGCCTTCGCGTTGCTCTACTTTTTGTAAAGCATCTATGTTCCAGGGATTCAGTACTATGGGTTTTTCACATATTACGTCGGCACCGAGTCTAAGCCCATAACGGATATGTGCGTCGTGTAAATAGTTTGGAGTACAGATAGATATGTAGTCTATTTGTCTGTTGATATCTTTTAGTTTTGTACAATGGCGATCGAATAGTTCTTGTTCTGTAAAGAACGATGTTTCAGGGAAATAGCTATCGAGTAAGCCCACACTATCGAATTTGTCGTATGCTGCTACAAGCACATTATTCGTGTCTTTTATTGCTTTTAAATGACGTGGTGCAATATATCCGCCCACTCCTATAATTGCGAAATTTTTCATAATAGATTATCTTACTGTATATTTGTTATTTATGTGTGTGTTATGAATTTTGTCGATAAAATTTTTTACGGTTTATTGTTCGATTAATATCACATTGCCATTACTCAGTCGATATCTCTCGTTTGTTTCGAGACAAACGGCTATTCCTTCTTTGTCGAAATGCAACCTATATCCATAACGGCTCACCCACCCGATTCGATGAGCCGGATTACCCACTACTAATGCGTAAGGAGCTACTGGTTTGGTTATTACCGCTCCTGCACCGATAAGGGCATATTCTCCTATTTCATTGCCGCATACGATAGTAGCGTTTGCTCCGACCGATGCTCCTCGTCTGATGATTGTAGTCATAAACTCGTCGCGGCGATTTACCTCACTTCTCGGGTTTATTACATTGGTAAAAACCATCGACGGCCCCAGAAACACGTAGTCTTCGCATACTACACCGGTATATACCGATACATTGTTCTGTATTTTCACGTTATTGCCGATGACTACATTTGGTGAGATTACCACGTTTTGCCCTATGTTGCAGCCATTGCCTATCTTGCAACCACTCATGATATGAGAGAAGTGCCATATTTTGGTATCGTCGCCTATCGTACAGCCTTCGTCGATGTATGCAGATTCGTGTTTAAAATAATTCATATTTGAGAGATAATGAGGTTTGTAGTTCTATATAAATTGTCCGTCTGCCATTTCGAGTGAGTAGTCGGCTATTTGCGTAAGTTCCTTATCGTGAGTGACTATCAGTATAGTTGTCGAAAAATCGGCTCTGATATTGAACAACAATCGATGGAGCTCTTGCTTGTTTTTACTGTCGAGGCTACCGCTCGGTTCGTCGGCAAATATTACTTTTGGTCTGTTTATCAATGCTCTGGCTACGGCTACTCGTTGCTTTTCGCCTCCCGATAGAGCATTGGGCTTGTGTTCGAGTCGGTCGGAAAGATTTAGGTACGATAGTATTTCTATCGCTTTCGATTTTGCTTCCTTGAAGTTGCCTGTCTTTATAAGATATGGCAACATAGTGTTTTCCAATGCAGTAAATTCGGGTAGTAGGTGGTGAAACTGAAATACAAAGCCTACCATAGTATTTCGAAACTCCGATAACCTGTTAGTATTGAGGCTGTTTGTCTGTATTCCATTTATGGTAACGCTTCCTTCGTCGGCATTATCGAGAGTACCAAGTATTTGAAGTAGGGTAGTCTTACCTGCTCCCGATGCTCCGGTGATGGTAACTATTTCATTCTCTTTTATATTCAAGTTTACACCTTTAAGTACGTGTAATGAGCCAAAACTTTTATGAATATTTTTTGCGTCTATCATTACCGCTCGAAATTTATTTTGTCTTCATCATATCGAATCCTTTGCCATACACACCTATGGCAGAAGTCTGTGATACAAAGGCATTTGGGTCTATGTCTTTGATGATTTTAAATATTTTTACCGATTCGTTTTTACGTGCCAGAGTGGTAAGTACTTTCACGTGTTCTTTTGAGTACCAGCCGATACCGTCGAGCATAGTAACACCTCTGCCTAGTTGGTGTGTGATAGCATCTGCTATTTTTTCGTATTCCGAAGAAAATATAAAGAACTGTACACTTTGACGTACTCCGTTTACTACCATATCGACTGTAAGTGTGGTAACTGCCATACACACAAGACCATATATGACCTTTTCGATAGAACCGTTAGGCAAAAGTATCGATGATGATATTATACAGAGGTCGATATACAGTATGACTCGTCCGAGTGTGATATTGCGTTTTTGAGTTATTACTTTGGCAATAATATCGGTACCGCCTGTACTTCCGTTGCTTAGAAAGACTATGCCCAGGCCTGCTCCATTGCATAAACCACCGATTATGACCGACATAAAGGGGTCTTTTATATCAACTAGCTGAGGGTTAAGTGCAAAAGCGATAGTAAGTACTAAAACGGCAAAAATGGTTTTTATCGAAAAAGCCCATCCAAGTTGCTTTATGGCTAAAACTATCAGTACACTATTGATAACAAAGTAAGTAACGAAAATAGGTATACCAAATCCGAACTGGATAATAGCGGAAAAACCCGTGGCACCGCCGCCTGCAATCTGGTGAGGTATTATGAACCACTTCCAACCGCAAGAGACTAAGATAAGTCCAAATGTAATAGTAATGTATTCTTTTATAGTAGGATACATAGACTTTGGAATAAAATTTGTAGGGATATTTGCTAATCTCATATACGAATATTTTTTAAGCTACAAAAGTACGAAAAAATGATTAATTTTGTGCCTCTCTCAAACCAATATATCGTTTAATGAGATGCAATTTCTGAAACTCGTAGCACAAGATATCCTCAAACGCTTCCACAACGACCTGTCTGACGTAGTTTTAGTGTTTCCTAATATACGTTCAAGTATATTTTTTGATAAATATATTTCTCAAATCTCTGATGAGCCTATATTTTCTCCGAAATACGAAGATTTACAGTCTCTATTCTCGAAAGCGACTTCATTGACATTAGCAGACGATTTATTATTAGTTTCTATTTTATATAAGGTTTATATAGAGCATTTCTATAAAAATAGAGAAAAAAATCAGGTAGAGACTTTCGATGAGTTTTTGTTCTTCGGAGAAATATTGCTGAGCGACTTCAACGATATAGACAATTATCTGATAGACACATCGTTGGCGTATCAGAATATATATGACCTTGAGCAACTTAGCGATAAGTTCGAACATCTTACCTCGGAGCAAGTCGAGCTGCTTAATCGTTTTTTTGTAGATATAAAAACAAATCGTACTCAGCTAAAAGACAATTTCTTATCGATATGGTCGGTACTTAGAGAAGTATATAATGACTTCAAAAACATCCTCTCGTCTAAGGGGCTGGCTTATAGTGGTATGATATGCCGAGATGTAGTCGAAAATATATCTACGAATGTAAAAGTCTATGATAAAGCACATTACGTGTTTGTCGGATTCAATGTATTGTCGCCGAGCGAAGAGGCTCTTTTAGAGGCGCTTAAAGACAAAAGTCTGTTTTATTGGGATTGTGATGATTATTATACAGACAACCAAGTTATAGAGGCGGGGCAATTTATCCGAAAAAACATACAAAAATTTCCACAAGCAACCGCGTTCGATACCAACAACATAGCGCGAGAAAAGAATATTTCCATAGTATCGGCAGCCACAGATGTGGCACAAGTGGGTTATATCCCTACATTTATCAACAGTCTGAATATCAAAGAGTGGGATAATCCGGATACTGCCATAGTATTTTGTAACGAGCAAATGTTGTTACCTGCATTGTGGCTCGTACCGGAAGAGGTTGATAAGGTGAATGTTACAATGGGATTCCCTATAAATCAGACTCCTATATACGATTTTGTTTTGAGGCTTTTGGAGCTGCAACGAAAAGGGATTGCAAATAATAAGTTTTACTATCCGTATGTAATCTCTATACTCGAACATCATTATACTTCGCTGATTTACAGTGAATCGCAGCAAATAAAAGATGCTATAGTAGCCGACAATCTCTTTTATATTTCGCCCGAACAGTTTGATTTACCTATATTGAGAGTGGTAAATAGTACTAGCGAAATGGTTGATTATCTTCTCGATATAGTAGAAAAAATAGGTGTTGCTACAAAAGATACTCATAAAGATTTTACTCGAGACAACCTTATGAATGAGGCTGTTTTTCGAGTTTTTTGTATTATAAATCGTTTGGCAGACCTCATAAAGAGTGGATATCTTGATGTAACGCTACCGACTTTCGTATCGCTGCTAAAACGGTTGCTGAATACGGGTAGCGTGCCGTTCCATGGAGAACCTGCTATGGGGCTGCAAATGATGGGGATGCTCGAGACACGTAATCTCGATTTTAAAAACTTATTGGTAGTATCTATAAATGAGGGTATTATGCCTAAGGTCGATACTCAAGCCTCTTTTATACCGTATTTTATACGTAAAAATATAGGTATGAATACATTAGAGTATCAAGATTCAATTTTTGCATACTATTTCTATAGGTTATTACAGCGCTCTGAGAATATAACTTTTTTATATAGCACCTCGTCGAAAGAGACGTCAAAATCGGAAATGAGCCGATTTCTAATGCAAATACTTACGGAACTACCTTATTGTGAAAAAATTAAACGTATAACGTTGCAGAATGATATCCAACCAACTGTTACAGAGCCTATAACAATCGAAAAAACTCCTGAGATATTAAAAAAACTACGAGAAACTTTCTCTACGTCAGAGAGAGGGAGAAATATATCGCCGTCGGCTCTGAATACGTTTATAGATTGCCCTTTTAAGTTTTATTTGCAATATGTGGAGGATATCAGGGTACTCGACGAGTTTACAGACAAGCTCGATAATAAGATTTTGGGTACTATAATTCATCGTACTATCGAATTAATTTATAGGAAGATAGGTAATATCGACCCACTAATTGCAGAGCATGGAGCAAATTCGTTCGCTCCATTTGATGTTTATAAGCTACAGATTGATAGTTATATAGATAATAGGGTAAAATTAGAAGAAATGTTAGAAATGGCATTTAGTCATGAATATTTTAAAAGAAGCACTCCAAAATCGGATTATAATGGCGAGCAACTAATATATTTCGATGTAGCTTACCGATTTATAATCTTTTTATTACGCTTCGATACCGTAAATGCGCCATTTACAATAGTATCTATGGAGGATTTCTATAAAACTTCGGTAAAGCTGACAGAAGATTTGTCTGTAAATATAGGTGGCTATATCGACCGTATACGTCTAAAAAACAATACGCTATTCGTAGACGACTATAAGACATCAAATCGTGTGCAGGAGTGTAAAGACATACCTTCGCTCTTTGATAATAGTGATAATAAGAGTCTTAGTAAAACCGCTTATGTTTTGCAGTCGTTGTATTATGCTTCGGTAATATCGAAAAAAAATCCAGACCGTTGTGTAACCCCGCTATTGCTCTATTTGCCGAGGCTTAGAGCCGATGAGATACCTTATATAAATATCAAAAACGACAAGATAGATATATCCGATTTTCGGCGTGTGGTAGATGATTTCGAGCCACTTATGATAGAAAAACTAAAAAGTATTTTCGACCCCAATCAGCCATTTTCTGCCAATAGGCAGATAGAAAAATGTAGGTATTGCGACTTTAAGAAAATATGCGGGATATATTGATTGGAAAAATATTGTTCCTATCGGTGTGTGATGATTGTGAACTTTTACCGAAATTGTTAGTTCCATTTGCTCTTGTATTAGTAGTTTATGCCGATTGCATAAATCGGAATTTATATCTACTTTTGCCCAAATTTTTGAGGAATCGATCGCGTAAAATTGATACCTAAACCATTATACGATTATAAGAGTATATTTGACTTGACTTATGTTGTTTAATTCTATTTCATTTCTGATTTTTTTACCAATAGTTTTTATTCTATATTGGTTTGTATTTCAACGCAATCTGAAGGGACAAAACATTTTTGTCATTATAGCCTCTTATGTCTTCTATGGCTGGTGGGATTGGCGTTTTCTCTTGATGATCGTCTTTACATCATTCTGTTCTTGGGCAAGCGGGTTGCTTATGCAACGAATCGATAATGAAAACAAGCCTTATCCGTATTTGTCGCGTAAGTTTATAAGTATAAGTAATATATTGCTTAATCTGGGCATTTTGTTCTTTTTTAAATACTATAATTTTTTTGTAGATAGCTTTACTGCTGCTTTTTCGTCGGTAGGTATTGATTTACATGTACAAACGTTGAATATTATTTTACCTGTAGGGATTAGTTTTTATACCTTTCAGGCTCTTAGTTACTCTATTGATGTATATAGGCGAAAAATTGAACCGACTAATGATATGGTCGCTTTCTTTGCATACATTGGTTTTTTTCCGCTTTTAGTGGCCGGTCCTATCGAGAGAGCTACAAATCTATTACCTCAATTCTATAAAAAAAGAGTTTTCTGCTACGATCAGGCAGCCGACGGATTGAGGCAGATTCTTTGGGGCTTGTTCAAAAAAATTGTTATTGCCGACAATTGTGCCTCTTATGTGAGTATGGCTTTTGATAATCCGCAGACACAAACAGGGTCTACTTTACTCTTAGGAGCAATCTTTTTCACGTTTCAAATTTATGGCGATTTTTCAGGTTATTCGGATATCGCCATAGGTACCGCTCGACTCTTTGGAATCAATGCAATGCGAAACTTTGCTTTTCCGTACTTCTCACGTGATATTGCAGAATTTTGGAGACGTTGGCATATTTCGCTTACCACGTGGTTTCGCGATTACGTTTATATCCCACTCGGTGGCAGTAGGGGAACTAAGTGGCAGGTGATACGCAATACATTGATAATATTTACTATAAGTGGATTTTGGCATGGTGCTAATTGGACGTTTATTGCTTGGGGAGTTTTTCATGCTTTGCTTTTTATGCCATTAATACTACTCAATAAAAACAGAAAAAACACCAATATTGTTGCCGAAAATAGACTGTTGCCAAACATAAAAGAGATAGTTCAAATGGGTACAACATTCTTTTTAGTTGTAATTGGTTGGATATTTTTTAGAGCCGATTCGATGACAATTGCCGTCAACTATCTAATGAATATGTTTAATGGTTCATTGTTTACTATACCACAATATATGGCAGGATTGAAAAAAACATTGTTATGTATTGGTTTTATGATAATTGTAGAATGGATTGGCAGAGAAAAAGCATTTGCTTTAGAAATAGGGAACATTAAGTTTACTGCTGTAAGATGGGTTATATATGTGGCTATTATAACTATTATTTTAGAGTTTAGAGCAAGCAGTCAGTCGTTTATTTATTTTCAATTTTAAAAGTCAAATGAAAAAGTTCTTGATAAAAACATGTCTGTTTTTTGGAGGGTCTATTGTGTTGATTATGGGGATATATTTCTACACAGACCCATTCAAAACAATATATCCGTTTGAATTAAAAAATATTTCGACAGTCAATCGAGAGTATCTTTCGGTAGAGTTGTTCAAAAAGAACTATGCTAAACATAGATACAACTCCTTTATTTTATGCAGTTCACGAGGTTGCGGTATTAATACTTACCAATGGAAGCAATATCTCGATAAGGAAGACAATCAATTTTTGTTTCAGGCATGGAGTGAGACAATTATGGGTACTTGTCGAAAATTGAATTATCTCGATTCTCACGGTGTATCTTTAAAAAATATTATCATTCTAATAGATATTCCGAGTAGTTTTGTTAAAGAGCAAGAATCATACAAGGCTATAACCATACAGCATTATGATATTACGGGTAAGTCTAAATTATTTTATCATTACAATATGTTTTTGGCATATCTAAAGCCAAGCGAGATATTCAAATCTATAAAAGACAAAATACTTTGCAATAGAGAGAGTGTGAAATTCGATACTATCTCTAATGATTGGAATAATGGGAATAGAGATAATTACTTAAATCCACCTAAGCAAGATAGTTTGATAAACAGAGATAATTTTAGCGATAATATTGTTGAAACATTAAGTCCACCACTTATAGATAGTGAAAAAAAAGCGTTTTTACTTGATATTCAAAGGATTTTGCAAAAGCACCATAGCAAATATAAAATAGTAATAACGCCTTCATATGAACAAACTAAAATACATCATTATGATTTGCAAGAGCTATACACCATCTTTGGGCAACAAAATGTTTTTGATTTTTCAGGGAAAAATACTATTTCTACAGATAAGTATAATTTTTCAGATATCAATCATTTCGATTTAGTGGCAGGTTGGGAAATTATAGAGACTATTTATGGTAAAAAAAATGTTTCAAATAATAATGCCACAAGAGAGAATTTTAATAACTGAACTTTCGATAGCTCCTTACATTAGGATGACGCAAGCTACTGTCGGCAAGGCTTATATTAGTAGTTTATGCCGATTGCATAAATCGGAATTTATATCTACTTTTGCCCAAAATTTTTGAGGAATCGATCTCGTAAAATTGATACCTAAACCATTATACGATTATAAGAGTATATTTGAGTTGACTTATGTTGTTTAACTCTATTTCATTTCTGATTTTTTACCGATAGTATTTTACTGCTGTCCGATAATTTTTTGGATTGGATAAACAAAAGTAGGGCTGACCTCTGCCAGAAAGGTCAGCCCTGCTGTTTTATCCAAATTTAGAAAAATTTTTAGGGTGATAATGAAAATATTACATTTTTCTGAAAGGCGGTTTTACCACTTCGGCTTTCACCTCTTTGTTGCGTATGAGGACTGCTATCTCTGTGCCTACCTTGTTAAATTCGGGTTTCACGTAACCGAGTCCTACGCCTACTTTTGCCGTCGGCGACATACAGCCCGATGTTACCACACCGATAATATTGCCTTTGCCGTCTGTGAGTTCATAGCCTTGGCGAGGGATAGCCTTCTCTTTCATTTCGAATCCTATGAGTTTGCGGCTGACGCCGTTTTTGCGTTGCGATACATATAAGTCGCCGTCAATCAGGTTTTTGCCTTCGGCAGGTTTGGTAATCCACCCTAAGCCTGCTTCGATAGGCGACGTGGTGTCGTCTATTTCGTGTCCGTAGAGGCAGAATCCCATCTCTAAACGTAGTGTGTCGCGTGCACCGAGACCTATAGGTTTGATATCGAATTCTTTACCGGCTTCGAAAATAGCGTCCCATATCTTCTGTCCGTGCTGCGGGTAGAAGTATAGCTCGAAGCCGCCTGCACCGGTGTAGCCCGTATTGGATATTATCACATCTTTTACTCCTGCAAATTCGCCTACCTCAAAAGCATAATAAGGTATGTCTGAGAGTTTTATTGGAGTGAGTTTTTGTAGTACTTCTGTGGCTTTGGGTCCCTGTATTGCGAGCTGTGCGATATTGTCCGATGCGTTTTCGATTTCTACGCCTTCGATTTTGTTGGCATTTACCCAAGCCCAGTCTTTGTCGATATTGGCGGCATTCACTACGAGCATATATTTATTTTCTTCATAGTGGTATACGATAAGGTCGTCGACGATACCGCCTTTACCGTTCGGTAAGCAGTTGTACTGTGCTCTGCCTACGGCAAGACTTGCTATGTCGTTGCTGCATATTCGCTGCATAAATTGAGTGGCATTTGTACCTTTTACCCAAAATTCGCCCATATGCGAAACGTCGAAGACACCGACGCTGTGGCATACGGCTAAATGTTCGGTATTGATACCTGTCGGGTACTCGATAGGCATATTGTACCCTGCAAACTCGTGCATTTTTGCTCCAAGAGCAATGTGTTTGTCTGTGAATGGTGTGGTTTTCATTATTATTTACTTTGTTTATTTTTTATAATTATCTGTTTGCTACTATTTTGATGATATTTTTTATGACTTCGGTAGCCTTCTCCATAGATTGGATTGGTACAAACTCGTACTTGCCGTGGAAATTGTGTCCGCCGGCAAAGATGTTCGGACACGGCAGTCCCTTGAACGACAGTTGTGCTCCGTCTGTACCGCCACGTATGGGCTTCACCTTAGGTTCTACGCCTGCCTGGCGGATAGCCTTCGATGCAATGTCTACGATATATTTGACAGGCTCTACCTTCTCTTTCATATTGTAATATTGGTCTTTGACCTCGAGGGTAGCCGTATTGTCGCCAAATTCACTATTGATTTTGTCTACAAGCATTTGCAAGTGAGCCTTGCGTTCTTCGAACTTTTTGCGGTCGTGGTCGCGGATGATATACGAAACGGTAGTTTTTTCCACATCTCCCCCAATACCCGTGAGGTGATAAAAACCCTCGTATCCATTGGTGTATTCGGGCGATTCGTTGGCAGGTACGGTTGCCATAAACTTTGTGGCTATCTTCATAGAGTTTACCATCTTGTTTTTGGCATAGCCGGGGTGAACGTTGGTGCCGTAGAAGGTTACCTTGGCTCCTGCGGCATTGAAGTTTTCGTATTCCAACTCACCTATCTCGCCTCCGTCCATCGTGTAGGCAAATTGGCAGCCGAACTTCTCTACGTCGAAGTGATGTGCCCCCAGACCTATCTCTTCGTCGGGGTTGAAGGCAATGCGTACTTTGCCGTGCTTGACGTCGGGGTTTTTGATAAAATAATCCATAGCCGTCATTATCTCGGCTATGCCTGCCTTGTCGTCGGCTCCGAGCAGAGTAAGCCCGTTGGTTACCACAAGCGACTGACCGCGATACATCGTAAGCTCGGGGAATTGTTTGGGTGAGAGTACGATGTTCTCTTTTTCGTTGAGGATAATGTCGTTGCCGTCGTAGTTCTCCACGATACGCGGTTTTACATTTTTGCCGCTCATATCGGGCGATGTATCGAGATGAGAGATGAAGCCGACAGTCGGAACATCTTTGTCGATATTAGAGGGTAGGGTAGCCATCAGATAGCCTTTTTTGTCGAGGGAAACGTCTTGCATTCCCATATCTTTAAGCTCTTCTGCCAAAATCTTGGCAAACTCCATTTGTTGTGGCGTACTCGGTACTAAGCCTGTGTTTTCGTCCGATGTGGTATGTATGGAGACATACTTCAAAAATCTTTCGAGAAGAGCCATTTTCGATTACAAATACTTCGTGTTTTGGGTTACGGTAAAATAATCGACAAAGTTAGTCTATTTTCGGCATTGAACAAAATAAATTGATTAAATTTGCAAATTTCATAAGAATAGAAAAACGTATGAAAGCGTTGAATATCGTAATAATATTACTGTCAGTCGTATGTACTGCTTGTACAGCAATAGGAATGAAGGAAAATAATAGAGTAGAGGAGGTTTCTTTCGGTTCTGGCGGAGGTTTTACGGGCGAAATAATAAAATACACTCTGAATAGAGATGGCAATATTTATCGTAACGGCAGTTTTATAAAAAGAGTACCCAAAAAGGAAGTAAATCGCCTGTTTGGAAAACTCAAAACAATTTCCGACTATCACTATAATATTTCGGATAATATGTATAATTTCATAGAGATAAATATGAAAAGTAAGAAGAACGAAATAGTCTGGGGAGTAGTAGATAAAAATATAGATAGTAGAGTAATATCGATTTATTCGGCATTAAAAATAATTATAGAAGAATAAAATAAAAATATAAGTAATAAATTAATAATAATACCAAAAGATAAATTTATGAAGAGACATTTTATAAAACTTACTGTTTGTTCATTTGTATTTGCTTTATGCACAGGAGTATCCTATGGTCGGCAGATGAACGATACGACTCTGTCGTTGAGGCAAATAATTAGCAATCATGAAAAAGAAATTATGCAAAGGGAATCGGTTGTTGTTATTGAGAAAGGCGACAACGACTCCAAGCCTGAGTTTACAATTAATATCGATTCGAACGGCTCATTTTCGAAAGACCTTAGACATCTGAAGATTACAAGAGAGCAGCTCGAGAGTCAGTTGCAAGCATTGTGTGGGTTTAACGAAACGTATACGTTTGGACGTCTGAGGACGGTAAACGACGATTTGGGATTTTCTCATACAGATTACAATGTTTATTTCGATGGTTATCTTGTCGATGGGTTGACGGTGATAGTACACGAAAGAGATAGCTTTGTAACGTCGATAAATGGTATTGTAAGACAGGTAGATACTAAGATAGACACTATCGAACTTTTAGACCACAAGGCAACCGTTTCGGCAATGAAAGTATTGAATGTAACGGATTTGGTATACCGTTACCCCGAGCAGAGAGTATTAGCTTATGTCCCCAACACCGACGGAACGAGTAAATATAAATTCGCCAAGAAGGTAAGGGTTTTTTCGCTTTCACCGCTGAAGAAATACGATGTATATGTAGATATGGCTGGTAACGTAATAGATACCATATCGCTTATAGCACATACCGATGTACAAGGAGTAGCTAGTACGTATTATAATGGAGCCCAACAGATTATCTGCGATAGCACAGATAGCAATAAATACCGTCTGAGAGACAATGCACGAAAAATTGCTACCTACAACGGCGATTATTGGGATGTAGACGACTATCCAGGAGACAATATAATGTATACCAATACCTCCAAGCATTGGGAAGACAGTGTCTTGCGACCTGCTCTACAGTTACATTGGGGAATGGAGAAAATCTACAACTATTATAAAGACGTACATGGAAGGAATAGCTACGATGGCAATGGAAGTAATATTTATAACATATACAACCCTGTTGCTTTGGACAGACAGGGAGCCGCCTTCAATGCTGCAGCTATCGGAAACGGAATGATGATTTACGGTCGCGGTGGAACTTATGATGGTAAGTTTTACAAGCCTTTGGTGTGCTTCGATGTAGCTGCCCACGAATTTACACACTTGGTAACAGGTGCTAACGGTAAAGGCGGTCTCCAATATCGCAACGAGTCGGGAGCGTTGAACGAGAGCTTTTCGGATATATTCGGAGCTACCATAGACTTCTATACCCGAGGCGATAGCGCCAATTGGATTATGGGCGAAGAGATTTTTAACGACGGTTCTTTCATACGCTCGCTCTCTGACCCTAAATCTCCTGTAGACAAAAAAGATAAATGCCCCAATACCTACAAGGGACAATATTGGTATACCGGAAGTTTTGACAATGGCGGTGTACACATCAATAGTACCGTACAGAGCTATTGGTTTTACCTTCTGAGTCATGGGGGTAGCGGTACCAACGACAACGGCTATTCTTACAACATAACTCCTATCGGTATCGAAGCGGCTCGTAGCATAGCTTATCGTAACCTTATGTATTATCTACCGTATACTGCCGGCTATATAGATGCTTATAAAGGCTCTCTATTGGCTACTAAAGATTTATTTGGCGAAGCTGAATATAGGACAGTTGTAGATGCTTGGAAAGCTGTGGGCATAGATAGTACTATGAAGCCTGCGCCTTGGCACTGTAATGGAAATATGGATACGCAGGGCGATTTGGGAACTATTACAGATGGAGATGGTAATTATACCGCAAATCAAGCTTGTTCTTGGCGTATAGAGGTAGATGATGACAAGGTAGTGAAACTGAGTTTTACCGAGTTTGACCTCGAGCCGAGTAGAAACAATGTTTTCTTCGACTATGTGGAAGTTTTTGATGTTGTCGATTCGAAACTTCATTCATTAGGAAAGTATGCAGGCTCGACTCTGCCGCCTACTTTATACTCCAAATCGAATCGGATGGCAGTAATCTTTATCACTGACGGCGACAATCACTATAAAGGTTTTACGGCAAACTTCACCGCTGTCGACCCCACGAAACAAGATATAGCCGAATGCGCTTCGTCGATAAGCGTTTTCCCAAATCCTGCTGCCGATAATTTATATATCAAGTTTGCAGAGGTAGAGCGACAGGTGTCGGTCGTTGTAAGCGATATATACGGCAGAGTGGTACGTAGTATGAGCTTCGGCAACGTATCGGGTGGCGATACTAAGAATATAGATATCAGCGGTCTGTCTGAAGGAGTCTATACTGTAAGAATTGTAAACGATACGGATAGTCGTATCGAAAAGATAGTAATACGCAGGTAATATTAATGTGTTAAGATAAGCAATAATTTTAAAAAAACATAAAAGATATGGTTAGTTATAAAGAGTTAGGGTTGGTCAATACCCGTGAAATGTTTAAGAAAGCCGTTGATGGCGGTTACGCCATTCCCGCATTCAATTTTAACAATATGGAGCAGTTGCAGGCTATCATCAAAGCTTCGGCCGAAACCAAATCTCCTGTGATATTGCAGGTATCGAAGGGTGCCCGCCAGTATGCCAATGCTACTATGCTGCTGTATATGGCAGAGGGAGCTGTGGCTTATGCCAAGGAGTTGGGTTGGGTTAACCCGCAGATAGTGCTGCACCTCGACCACGGCGATAGCTTCGAGCTTTGCAAGTCGTGTATCGAAATGGGCTTCTCGTCGGTGATGATAGACGGGTCGCACCTGCCTTACGAAGAAAACATAGCACTTACGCGTAAGGTTGTGGATTATGCTCATCAGTACGATGTAACAGTAGAGGGAGAGCTCGGCGTACTTGCCGGTGTCGAAGACGAGGTATCTGCCGAACACCACACATACACGCGTCCAGAGGAGGTGATAGACTTTGCTACCCGCACCGGTTGTGACTCGTTGGCAATATCCATCGGCACTTCGCACGGAGCCAATAAGTTCCGTCCCGAGCAATGTACACGCGACGCCAATGGTGTGCTTATACCGCCGCCACTGCGTTTCGATATTCTCGAGCAGATAGAGAAGAAACTGCCGGGATTCCCCATAGTTCTTCACGGCTCATCGTCCGTTCCACAAGATCAAGTAGCTATTATCAATAAGTATGGCGGTGCTCTGAAAGACGCTATCGGCATACCCGAAGAACAATTACGCCGTGCGGCGAAATCGGCTGTGTGCAAGATAAATATCGACAGCGATAGCCGTTTGGCGATGACTGCCTCTGTGCGTGAGGTCTTGGCTCTGAAACCTGCCGAATTCGACCCCCGTAAGTATCTGGGTCCCGCTCGCGATAATATGGAACGCCTCTATAAGCACAAGATAGAAAATGTTCTCGGTAGCAACGGCAAAGCGTAATTAGTTTTTTTGTAAAGTAGATAACGCTAAGAAAATATAGATGCTCACTCGTTCATTACTACGTACCAAGATAGCACAGATACTATACGCCAATATCCGTAACGGCAAGAGTTTACAGGCTTTCGGCGACGAATTGCAGATAAGTATCAAGAAGTCGTACGACTTGTATTATATGCTTTTGTTGTTGCCGCAAGAGGTAGCTTCTATGGCTCGCAGAGAGGTCGACAGCTATGCGTCGAGGCTACTGAAGACCGACCGTAATATTAAACCTATCGCCAACTTGGCAGAGCAAAGTTTCGTAAAGTTATTGGCTGCAAATGAAGATATTGTCAGATACGTACGCGACAATTCGATATCTTGGCTCGACTACAAAGAAGTGCTCGAGGAGCTGTATCGACGACTGAAATCGACCCCTTTCTTTGATAAATATATCAAAGAAGAGGGGTTGGATTTCGATACCGAAAAAACTTTCTGGCGTAGGTTCTATCGTTCACCGGAGATATTCGGAGATAACTTTCAAGACTTCGTTGAGGAGCTAAGTTTATATATAGCTGACGACCTTGAGATTACGCTTAGTTTTGTCGATAAGACTATATCTCACCTTCCGCACGATGATGCGGCGACCTCTTACCCGATGTTGCCGATGTACAGAGACGACAACGAGAGGGAGTTTGTCGCCAAGTTGGCTCATACCGTATTCCTCAAAGGCGACCAATATGAGCCGATGATTTCGAAGATAGCCTCCAAATGGGACGTAGAGCGTATCAACAAGATGGATATGGTGCTTATGAAGATGGCTATCGCCGAATTCAAAGAGTTTCCGCTTATTCCGTTAGATGTTACTATCAATGAGTATATCGAGATAGCGAAGTATTATTCTACCGAGAAAAGTTACATTTTTATCAACGGTATTCTCAACAAGATAGCAAAAGATATGCTTGCCGACGGCTCTATGGAAAAAATCAAATAGACTCCCGAAAGCGTTGTTTATAAATATTTTTGCCAATAGATGTTCAATCGTATCGTTGCCGGTCCGTGCAGTGCCGAGACCGAAAGCCAAGTATTCCGTACCGCTGAGTTGCTATCTGCCATTGGTATCACTCATTACCGAGCAGGGCTGTGGAAGCCTCGTACCTCTCCCGATAGTTTCGAGGGAGTGGGGCAGTGTGGGCTCAGATGGCTCGAGCGAGTAAAGGCAGAGCTTGGGCTCAAGGTAGGTACCGAGGTGGCTAATGGCGAACATCTGGCTCAGGCAATCTCTATCGGTATCGACTTCGTGTGGCTTGGGGCACGTACTGTTACCAATCCGTTTGCCGTGCAGGAGATAGCCGATGCTCTGCGTCGTACGAATACCGATGTAGAGGTGTATGTCAAAAATCCCGTAGTAGCCGATATTGGTTTGTGGCTTGGGGCAGTCCAACGCTTGCAGAAGGTGGGTATCGCTCGGCTTGTGGCGGTTCATCGTGGATTTCATACAGGCTGTACGACATCTATATATCGTAACCCTCCGCAATGGCAGGTTCCTATTGAGTTCAAGCGACGACGTCCGGATATTCCACTCTTGTGTGACCCAAGCCATATATCGGGTAATAGTGTTTTGGTAGAGACCGTTGTGAGGCAGGCATCTCGTCTCGGCTTCGACGGACTTATGGTCGAAGTACATTGCGAGCCGCAACGAGCTCTCAGCGACCGAAAGCAGCAGATTACGCCCGAACAACTCGATAATATACTGCAGGGGATACGATTCGGTTCCGTACAGTCCGATAGCGACGAGATGTTATCGGTATTCCGTGCCCGCATCGACGAAATCGACAGGTCGCTATTCGACATCGTGGCACAACGTATGGAGCTATCCGACAAGATAGGAGAGTACAAAAAAGCCAACGATATATCGGTGTTGCAACTCAATCGTTACCGTGAGCTGCTATCCAATAGCCTTGCCTACGCCGAAAGGCACAACCTCAATAAAGATTTCGTAAAACAACTGGTGGAACTCATACATCAAGAGTCGATAAACAGGCAGCTATGAATTGATTACAATTGATACCATCAATGTGGAGTAAATAACACACTTTCTTTGGAATACTACCAAATAAAGAGCGAATAGTATCAACAAAATTTTCGGCCTATCTTTGTCGCTCTATTGCAAGTAATCGAAATCGAGACCAATCCTATCGGTAAAGTCTTGTAAATGTTTGTTTTTAGATTTCATCTTATCAAGAGCCTCTTGGGGAGAGAGAGATTTGCTTATCTCTATTTCACGTTTATTCACTACCAACTTTACATCTCTACCCAGCCGCTGCGAAAGGAAACTTTCTATCTGTTGGCGATTGTCGGAAAATTCCTGTATTTGATGCTCGTTTACTACGGTTATCACACAGCTATTCCCATCTTTTTTAGGCGATATTTCGGTTACATATTTGTAGAAAAACGGGAGTTCTTTTACCGTTTCAGCATATTCGAGCCATTGCTTTCGAAGATCATCTTCGGTAAAATCGACACCGTTAGCCTGAGGCGTATCGGGTTGTTTCGGATTAGCGGCATCGGGAGCCTTATCTGCCTGTCCGCTCATTATCGACGAGAGATTGAGTAAACCTGCCTTAGAGCCGCTCAATATATTGTGAGGTGATTTCTTCGTCTGCGACTGCGAAGAGGCGGCTACCCCGCGCAGAGTATCTTTGTTAGTTGTGGGTGCCGGTGATGTGTCGTCGGTATCTATCTTACCTATTTTCTGCCGACTATCGTTTTTTTTTTCAGCCTCCGATGTGAGTTGGCATATTTTTATCATTGTAAGCTCTACAAGTAGACGTTTGTTTTTACTTACTTTGTAGTTGAGCTCACATTGTACGCATAAGTCTAAGGCTCTGAATAGAAATATCGGACTGCACTGCTTGGCTTGCTGCAGATAACGCTCTTTTACAGACGCACTTACTTGTAGCAGTCCCACACTCTTCTCGTTTTGCGACACCAAAAGGTCTCTTATATGGCTCGAAAGCCCCGATACAAAACTCTGCAGGTCGAAGCCTTTGTTTATAATATCGTCTAATATGAGCAGCGACTCTACGACATCGCCTTGCAAGAAACAATCGACAAGTCGCAGATAATACTCGTAGTCCAAGACGTTGAGAATGTCTATTACCGCCTTATATTTTATCTCTTTTCCGCAATACGATACTATTTGGTCGAATATCGAGAGGGCATCTCTCATAGCTCCGTCGGCTTTCTGTGCTATTACCTCCAAAGCCTCTCTTTCGGCAACGATATGCTCTTGTTCGGCTACGAATTGCAGGTAATCGACTGTATCTGCAAGCTGTATCCGATTGAAGTCGTATACTTGGCAACGCGATATTATCGTAGGTAATATCTTGTGTTTCTCGGTAGTAGCCAATATGAAGATAGCATATTCGGGAGGTTCTTCGAGAGTCTTCAGGAAGGCATTGAATGCAGGTGTAGAGAGCATGTGTACCTCGTCGATGATATATACGCGGTATTTTCCTATCTGAGGCGGTACCATCACCTGCTTTACAAGCTCTCTTATATCGTCGACCGAGTTGTTTGAGGCAGCATCCATCTCGAAGATATTGAGCGAACGCTGTTCGTTGAAACTCACACAACTCTCACAGGCATTGCAAGCTTCGCCCGATTCTGTAAGGTTTGTACAGTTTATTGTCTTGGCAAATATACGGGCACAAGTGGTCTTTCCTACTCCTCTCGGTCCGCAGAATAGATATGCGTGAGCAAGTTTGCGGTTGATGATAGCATTTTTTAGCGTCGTCGTCAGCGAATTTTGCCCTATTACCGACCGAAAATCAGACGGACGATACTTCCTTGCCGATACTATATATTGTTCCATAACATCTCCATCGTTTTGAATAATTGTTTATTACTTCTGAAAAAGAACCCACGACTTGGCATTGCCTACAAGCTTATTCTTCTCGATAGCTATCGGTAACGAATCGTACGACTCAGCTACGCAACGATACTTCGCAGGCTTGCCTGTCGACTGCAGTATCGATATGTTTTCCCACTGCGTCTTATGTGTTTTGCAGAAATCTTCGGCTTGGTCGTACCGCCCGAAGCTTGCTACTACGATGTGATAACTGCCTCTACTGCCCTCGTTAACATCGATAGAATGTGGCTCTTCGCAAGCATTATCAATGTCTTGCAATAGGTTGGTAGCTGTGTGTTCTACTATTTCAGCAAAAGCGGCAAGAGCCTTGTCGCTCGCCTCGAATCGGTCGTTGCTCGGTTTCGTTCGGTTGTCGACGACGAAGCCTGCATACTGCTTGTCGGCAGACGTATCGGGCACGAATATCGATATTAATATTATTATAGCAACCACTGCGGCATATCTTACGACTTTACGCCTAATATCGGATATTTTTATGGTAATGGTATCTTCGTCGACTTCGATAGATTTGCCTATACGCTGTGTATTGTGGCGTATCGTATCTGCTTCGACTTCTCGGAGTCCGAAGTTTTCGGGTAGGTAATAGGCTGGTTTCGGGCGAAATGTCGCTATACCGTCTCTATACGAGAGGCTTCCGATATTGC
>ERZ773067.564-NODE-564-length-22131-cov-4.666561_pt1 | contig 22131 bp, 19 predicted proteins | sample MGYA00580622_ERZ773067 | MGnify/ENA primary metagenome ERZ773067 (study PRJEB29015, sample SAMEA2737998) | human oral metagenome | biome: human oral; feature: human-associated habitat; material: dental | place: China | collected 2113 ...
GGCGTGCCGCTGCGGCGAGGTTCTGCGCGGCGCGGTGCGCCCGACGGACTGCACGCTCTTCGCGAAGGCGTGCGTGCCGACGCACGCCGTAGGGCCGTGCATGGTGTCGGTCGAGGGCGTGTGCGCCGCCTGGTACAAGTACGGCCGAGGGAGGTTTCACTTTGGAAAATGAGAAGATCACGCTCGCGCACGGCGCGGGCGGCAGCCTGAGCCAGGCGCTGATGGAGAGCGTCATCCTGCCCGCGTTCGGCAATGAGTTCCTGCAGAAAATGCACGACGGCGCGGCGCTCGACCTCGGCGGCAAGACCGCCTTCACGACGGATTCCTTCGTCGTCGCGCCGCGCTTCTTCCCCGGCGGCGACATCGGCAAGCTCGCCGTCTGCGGCACGGTCAACGACCTCGCGATGACGGGCGCCGTGCCGCGCTACATCTCGTGCGCCTTGATTTTGGAAGAAGGCTTGCCCATCGAGGAGCTCAGGCGCATTCTGCACTCGATGAAGGAGGCTGCGGCAGAAGCGAAGGTTGCCATCGTCACGGGCGACACGAAGGTCGTCGGCAAGGGCGCGGCGGATGGCATCTACATCAACACGGCGGGACTCGGTGAGATCGAACGCGCGATGGAGCCGCAGAAGGTCAAGGCGGGCATGGACGTCATTCTCTCGGGCACGCTCGGTGACCATGCGGCGACCGTCATGGCGGAGCGTCACGGCATCGAGATCCCCGCGACGCTTCATAGCGACTGTGCGCCCTTGGGCGACCTCGCCGCCCTCATGCGCCGCGCCGCGCCCTCGATCGCCTGCATGAGAGATCCGACGAGAGGCGGCGCGGCGGCGGTCTTGAACGAGATCGCATGTGCGGCACAGGTCGGCGTCATCCTGGACGAGGAGGCGCTTCCCGTGCGCGAAGAGGTCGAGGGCATCGCCGCATTTCTCGGCTTCGATCCGCTGGAATTGGCGAACGAGGGCAAGGCGATCGCCTTCTGCGCGCCCGAGGAAACGGCGGCGCTTCTCGCCGCCATGCGCGAGCATCCTTACGGCAGGAATGCTTGCTGCATCGGCCGCACGACGGCGGAGGAGCTGGGCATCGTCGCACTCAAGACGGCGCTCGGCGGCCTGCGCATCGTCGACATGCCGCTCGGCAATCTCGTGCCGCGCATCTGCTAGGGCGGCTGCGGCTCAGACCCGCGCGTCCGCTGTGCGGCGGAGACGCGCAATGCGGTCGAGGATTTTTACGAGAAGCGGTGCAGCCAAGAGCGTGAAGACCATGCCGGGCAGAGCCGCCGCGACGAGCGCCCATGCGCCCTTGCCGACGACGAAACTCAGCGTGATGCGGGCGGTGAAGGTGCCGAGCGGCCCTGCGAACGCCACCGTCCAATAATGGCGGCCGAAAAGTACGAAGACGAGCCCGACGACGAGACGGAACTGCATGGCGATGGCGACATTGAAGAGGTTCTGCGTGCCGAGCAGGAGGCCGACGAGACTCGACAGGACGCCCGCCAGAATGTAGCGCTTGAAGCCGAAGACGGCGCAGATCGCGACGGCCAGCGGGGCGGAAAGCTGAAACTCCAGTCCTGGCATGAGGCTCGGCAGCTTGATGGCTCCTGTGACGGTGATCAGGGCGGCGAGCAAGGCGATTTCGGTCACGTCAGAGGTGGAAACGGCAAGTTTTTTCATGGGAAACGCTCCTTTTTTTACGGAATCACGGGTGAGTCGAACAGCTTTATCGCACCTGTGATTCCTTTTTATTGTTTCAGCGTACACGTTTTGCACAGTATTGTCAACTGCAAAATAAATAAAGTTGACAATAAGATAAACAAGGTCTATCCTATAGGAAGATTTCTGATGGAAGGAGTGTTTCTGCATGGCGCTTTACAGTCTGAAGATGCGGGCGGAAAAGAGTGCGGGAAAGCGCGAGCACGTGTCGGGCGCGGAGAAAATCTTGCCGGAGGAGGAACTGCCGGAACATTTGGCGGCGCTTCTTTCGCGCGCCCTGCACCACGCCAAGGGCAGGGCAGATTTCGTGAACTTCAAGGTGGAGTCGATCGTGCCCGAGGCGGTGGAGCATCTGCCCGCGCTTCCCGTCTCGACGGTCGAGGTTGAGACGCCTGTCGAGGGGCGGCGCGTGATTATCGACGCTTTGGGAAAACTTGGTTTGAAGAACGGCGAAGCCATCTTGGCGAAGTTTTCCGAGACGTATGGGATGCGCGGCGCGATGCTGCTCGATGCGGACACGCTCGAACGCTTGGAGCCGGATGCCGAACGCGGCCTGCGTGCGACGTACATGGACGCCGAACGTACTGCAAAAGGGGCGTCCGACTGCAAGAACCACTTCGCCGAAGCCGTCGTCCTCGCGACGAAGGTCGTTCATGCGCCGCACATCGTCGCGGAGATCTGCGTGTCCGACGATCCCGACTATGTGACGGGCTATGTGGCGGCGCAGTCTTTCGGCTATCGCCGCATCACGAAGCTCAAGGAGGCGGGATCGCCCGACGGCGGACGCATCTTCCTCTACCGAGGCCCGCGCGACGGCGTCGCCGACACGATTCGCTATCTGGAAAAGCAATGCGTGCTCGTGCGCGGCGTGCCGGACAGCCCGGCGGGGAATGTGCGCCCACAGGGCATGGAGGAAATGCTTGCCGAAGAGCTGGCGGCGAAAAAGGAGCGCCATCTATGCCGCGAGATGCACGAGATCGACTCGGCGCAGGCCGCACACGTCACGGTCGGCGGTGCTGAAAAGCTGCTCATGGCGTCGAACAACTACCTTGGACTCGTCGATCATCCGCGCCTCAAGCGGGCGGCGCAGGAGGCCGTCGAGCGCTACGGCTGCGGTTCCGGCGGCTCGCGGCTGACGACGGGCACGCTTCCTCTGCACACGAAGCTGGAAGAGGAGCTGGCGGCGTTCAAGGGGACGGAGGCGGCGCTCCTCTTCGATACGGGCTACATGGCGAATGTCGGCATCCTTTCCGCGCTTGGTCAGAAGGGCACAGTCTTTTTCAGCGATGAACTCAACCATGCGAGCATCATCGACGGCTGTCGCTTGAGCCGCGCCAAGACCGTCGTCTATCGCCACAGCGACATGCAGGATTTGGAAGAGAAGCTCGCCGCCCATGCTCAGTGTCCGGGCGTCATCGTCTCCGATGCGGTGTTCAGCATGGACGGCGACATCGCCGATCTGCCGCGCATCTTGGAGCTTGCGCGAAAGTACCATGTCTGGAGCATGGTGGACGAAGCGCACTCGACCGGCGTGATCGGCGGAACGGGGCGCGGTATATGCGAGCATTTTCACTTAAGGGAAAAGCCCGACGTCCTGATGGGGACGCTGTCGAAGGCTTTGGCGAGCGAGGGCGGCTACGTCTGCGGCAGCAGGCTCTTGATCGACTATTTGAAGAATACAGCTCGCAGTTTCATCTTCTCGACGAGCCAATCGCCCGCCAATCTTGCCGCCGCGTTCGCGGCGCTGCAGCTTCTGCAGGAAGAGCCGGAGCGCTGTGCCCGCCTGCAGGAAAATGTCCGCGTGTTCTGCGCGGCGCTTGCCGAGCATGGCGTTGAAGCCCGGAGCGAGACGGCGATCGTGCCCCTCATCGTCGGCGAGGAGTCCTTGGCGGTGAAAATAGCGAAGGATTTGGAGCGGCAGGGCATTCTCGTATCCGCCATCCGCTACCCGACGGTGGCAAAGGGGGCGGCTCGCCTGCGCGTCGCCTTGGCCGCGACGCATACGGAGGAGGAGCTGAAAAGCGCGGCGGCGCGGATTGCATCGTGCATGGAGACTCTTCGTTAAAACGGGGGCAGAAATGATTTCGGACAGCCCTTGACGAACCTCAGTCGATTCTCTATAATAGGGAGGTATTTTGCTATTGCTTGGATTTAGAAAAGAGACGATTTGATGCGGAAATTTGCCTGGATGTTGAGCATGACAGCGCTGCTCCTTTTCCTCGCGAGCACCGTTTGCTTTGCTGAGGACGAGGGGCGGCGTTTTGTGGATGCTCGCGGCGATACGGGATATTTCGTGGACGTCACGACGATTTCCATCGACAGCAATCATGAATATACGGCGGATGTCGCCATCATCAAGGCAAAGGAGAACCGCCTCTTTTCCTATCGCATGCACTTCGACTTCGCTGCGCGCACCTACCAGATTCTTCGCTCTGCGACGATGACGTACGATACGCGCGAGGTGTCCCAGAGCGTGAAGACGCCCCTGCCTGCAGCGCCCTATGTGCCCGGCTCGCCGATTGCAGCCATCGTTGACTATCTCTACGCATGGCAGCGAGGTTTTGAAAAATGAGCGGTGCGACCTAGAACGCCCGCCTCTTTTCTGCGGCGAACGAAAGGTGTTTCATCCGAGTGCATTCCATTCAGCGCAGGTGAAAATTTTCAATTAAGCGACATAAGAAATAATAAATATTTGTTCATTTTTATTGAAAAAGGGGTTGCAAAGTCTTTTTAGATATGTTATCCTTATGTTGCTAGGAAATAGAACCCATTAAGCACCCGGAATCCATGCTCGTCCCGACGAGCGTTGCGGAAGAGTTGGCGGTTGAGGTCGGGAAGTCCCACCGCTGTCAGGACTCTTTCCGCGAACATGGGAAATTTCGGCTGTAGTCGGCAACGATTTTTCGTCGTCGTGCCCGGAGGTCAGTCCTCACAAGGGTCTTTGAAGAGCGATGCATTTGAAGCTCTCGGGCAGATTTCCTACATTCATTTCGGTGATGTCGAAACTGTTGCGAGGGGGATGCGAAGCAAATTCGCGCTCCCGCGGACATTGCCGTATGAATCCGTGTCGCCTTTCGCGAGGAGGTTGTTCGTGCATCGTGCGCGGGCTGCTGCAGCCGCCTTGCGGCGAGGCTGATCGGGTGCAGTTGGGATCAGAGCGAGTTCTGTCGGGGCGGGTCGGCTATTCGCCCCGTGGCTGCATGAAGGAGAATGGGACGGTGGGCAACCACCGTCTTTTTTCGTTGCCACGGAAAATAATCTGTATTATAATGAAGGACATAATTGCCAATGGAAGGGAAGGGATTTTATGGCAGAAACGGCATGGGCTGTTCTTCCGCCCGTCATCACCATCGTGCTGGCGCTCGCGACGAAGGAAGTCTATATGTCGCTGATCATCGGCATTTTCTCAGGAGCTATGCTCTACGCGAATTTCAATGTCCTCGAAGCGATCCTCACGATGTTCGCAGTCATGGAGGCGAAGGTCGGGGCGAATGTCAACATCCTCGTCTTTCTTGTCATCCTCGGCATCCTCGTCGCCGCCATCACGCGCTCGGGCGCGACGAAGGCTTACGGCGACTGGGCGGTGCGCACGATTCAGGGCAGGCGCAGTGCGCTCGCGATCACGGCGCTCCTCGGCATCGTCATTTTCATCGACGACTACTTCAACTGCCTGACGGTCGGCACGGTCATGCGCCCCGTGACGGACAAGTTCAAGATCGCACGCACGAAGCTCGCCTACATCATCGATGCGACGGCAGCGCCCGTGTGCATCCTCGCGCCCATATCAAGCTGGGCGGCAGCCGTCGGCTCATCGCTGCCTGAAGGCAGCAGCATCGACGGGTTCGGCCTCTTCCTGCAGACGATTCCGATCAATCTCTACGCATGGCTGACGCTCATTTTCATGTGCTTCCTCGTGTGGTCGGAGAAAGATTTTTCCGAGATGGGCGCCTCGATCCGCAAGAATGAGCGAGAGTTCTACGTTCCGCCCGAGTACGCCGATGTCAAGGAGGAGAAGATCGAGGGCAGGGGCAAGATCTACGATCTCCTGCTTCCCTTGGCAGTGCTCATCGCCGCGTGCATCTACGGCATGCTCTACACGGGCGGCATCCACGACGGACTGAGCATCGCCGAGGCTTTCGCGAACTGCGATTCGTCGAAGTCGCTCGTGCTCGGCTCCTTCATCGCCTTCGTCTTTACGGGACTCCTCTACCTGCCGCGCCGCGTCGTTTCCTTCAATGATTTCTGCACGAGCTTCATCCTCGGCTTCAAGGCGATGTCGCCCGCGCTCTTCATCCTGTGCCTCGCGTGGACGCTCTCGGGCATCTGCAGCGACAAGTACCTCGACCTTGGCGGCTACGTCGGCCAGCTCGTCAGCGCCAATGCGGGCGTCATCACGTTCCTGCCCGTCATCTTCTTCCTCGTCGGCGCAGGCCTCGCCTTTGCTACGGGAACGTCGTGGGGCACGTTTGGCATCTTGATTCCGATTGCCATCGCCATCGTCGGCACGGACAGCCCCGTGCTCGCGCTTTGCGTCGCGGCGATCCTCTCGGGCGCTGTCGCAGGCGATCATGCGTCGCCGATTTCGGATACGACGATCCTCGCGTCTGCGGGCGCGCAGTGCCACCATATCGACCATGTATCGACGCAGATTCCCTATGTGCTCGTCGTCGTCGGCGTCTGCGTCGTTGGCTACATCGTCGACGGCCTCACGATGAACGGCTGGCTGGGGCTCGCTGTCGCGTTGGCAATCCTCGCCGTCGTCATGGCCGTCGTCTATTGGAAAGTCCCCGTGCCGCTCAAAGACCGCAGCGCGGACTGAGAAAGCTGCAAAGCAAACAGCTGCCGTACGTTTGCGGCAGCTGTTTGCTTTACGGAGCGGAATTCATCCACACGTTTGGAAAGGAAAATATCTATGCTCGTCTACATGGTCGATCACGGCAAGTACCTCTTGCCCGAAGAGAGCCTCAAGCGCCGCCCTGAAGGGAAGCGCGGCCTCTACGTCAATATCACGAACGAATGTCCGTGCGCATGCACCTTCTGCCTGCGCACGATGAAGGATATGCCCGAGGACATGAGCCTGTGGCTCGGCGGCAAAGAGCCGACGGTCGAAGAGGTCAAGGCGGCTCTCCTCGCTGCGCCTTGGGACTATGTGAAGGAAGTCGTCTTCTGCGGCTTCGGCGAGCCGACGATGCGGCTTGCCGAGCTCATCGAACTGCTGCGCTTCGTCAAGGAGCAGCATCCCGACTTGCCGACGCGCGTCAATACGAACGGCCTCTCGGATCTCGTTTACGGCCGCGACACGGCGGCGGACTTCGCGGGCGGCATCCTTGATACCGTTTCCATCAGCCTCAACGCGTCGAACGCCGAGCGCTATCTGGCGCTGACGAGGAGCGAGTTCGGCATCGAATCCTTCGAAGCGATGCTTGCTTTCGCCGAGAAGATGAAGGCTTATGCGGGGCATGTCGTCCTGACGATCGTCGAAAAGGTCGAGGGCGCGGAAGAAATCGCAAAGTGCCGTGCACTGTGTGAGGCGCGGGGGCTTGATTTGCGCGTGCGCACGTATGAGGGAAGCTGACGAAGGCCGGGTGGTGCGGTATATGTTTTCCGGTGCAGACGATTTGACGAATTTCGCATGGTGTCGTATAATAAATATAGAAAAGGTGCTGCTGGTAAACGGTCAGCCCCGCACTAAAACTACTAAATAAGATTAGCCGCCTTTAGCTTAGGGAACTGCGGGCGGCTATTCTTATGCCTTTAACGCAACGACGCAAATCGTCACGAGGAAAACCAACGACAAAAAATCGTACAGTTCCATGAGCAACACCCCCATTCGGGGGCTGAGAATCGACCGCCTACCGCTTGAGCAACACCATATATATTATAGCACAATAAGCAAGGTTACGGCGTTTTCCATCACATAAATTTTTCGGTTTCTTCCATGGGGCTTATTGAAACAACAATAAACCCGCCGCAGGAGTCTCACGGGACTTCTCTCGGCGGGTTTATCTTTTGATCGTCATATACCCTTTTTCCTTCGTATTCAATTGTCTTGCATGGCGCTCCGCGATGAAGCCTCCATGCTGTATGAAGCGGTTCGATCGAACGGTTGTGATGGAATATCACAGTTTGATGCATCACTTGTCATCGTTCAAAATCCCGGGCTCGGCAGGTATCTCGGTTCCGATCTGGGGACTGCGCAATCTACTGAATGACCCTCGCGTACGCATCGACAAGGTGAAAGTTGCCACGGTCTTCTCCACGCTGTTTCCGACGTTGTGCCTTTTTCCGCGAAGCCTGCGGAGCTGCCGGGCCGCTGCCCGTTCGTCAGTCCGCCGCTGCGGGATTCGTATGCAAAGTGTGCACTTCCTAGCCGGAAACCTTCAGGTGGAGAAGGAAAAGCTTATTCCTCAATAAACCTCACACCTTTCGTGTAACCATATTGAGAAGAGCCTGTTTCGGCTGACCGGCACTTGCCCTGCCCGCGGAGTCCGACCTGCATGCAGGCTTGTCCTCGTCGCTGGCGTTGCCCGTCCTTTCTCCTCTTTACGGCTTCATTATATCATGAGAGGAGACAAAATACAATATCGGTTTTGAATTTTCTAAAATATTTTTTGCAGGAACGGGAAGAAGTCTGTCGTATATAGGAAGCAGGAAAGGGGAAATGATCGTGAAACTCTTGAATTTCTATGCCGAGGACGGCGCCGTGCATATCGGTGCGAGCGACGGAGAGAAGACTGTCGATGTCAGCGCCGTCGGCTATAGCTGGGGTTGGCAGGAAATCTTTGCCGATTGGGAGAAGATCCGGCCGCAGATCGAAAGCGTCCTGCAGCACGCGAAGCCTTTGGCGCACGGTCTGCGCTTTGCGCCCGCCGTGACGGCGCCGGGCAAGATCCTCTGCGTCGGATTGAACTACGCGAGCCACCGTGCGGAGGTTCCCTTCGGGGCGCCCAAATATCCGGCGCTCTTCAGCAAGTTCAATAACGCGCTCAACGCTTCAGGCGGCGAGGTGCGCCTGCCCACGGGCGCGAAGGAGCTTGACTACGAGGCGGAGCTTGTCATCATCATTGGGAAAAAGGTCAAGGATGCAGCTGAGGAAGAGGCCGCCGCCGCCATCTTCGGCTATACGGCGGGCAACGACTTCACGGCGCGGGACTTGCAGCGCCGCACCTCGCAGTGGCTGCTCGGCAAGACGCCCGACGGCTTCGCGCCGCTTGGCCCCTATATCGTGCCCGCCGCTGAGATCGATGTCTCGCATCTCGCCGTTCAGACGTTCGTTAACGGCGAGATGCGCCAGGACGGGACGACGGCGGACATGATCTTCGCGCCCGCCGCCATCGTCAGCTATATTTCGAAGTGCATGACGCTCGCTCCCGGCGATGTCATCTTCACGGGCACACCGCACGGCGTGATCTTCGGTATGCCCGAGAAGGAGCGGCGCTGGCTCAAGGCGGGCGACGAGGTCGTCGTGAAGATCGAGGGCATCGGCGAGCTTCGGAATCGAATCGCCTAGAAGGAGAGCCGTTTTATCCTTGCGCCCTCCCAAGCGAGAGGCGAGAGACGGCATGCGCTCGCTTGGGAACGCGGGCGTGTCGGTGAGCTTTGTGCAATGCAGTCAGTTGGAAATGCTGTGGATTCGCGCATCTGCAGTGATATGAAAAAGCCCCCTCGCCGCATGTATGCGTGCGAGGGGGTGATGAGATGAACGATCTTCTGGCGGCGTTCGGCAGCTACGGCTTCCCGATGGCGGTCACGGCTTTTTTGCTCGTGCGCATCGAGGGGAAGCTCGGAGCATTGAACGATAGCGTGCGGGAGCTTTCGGGCGTCATCGCGAAGAAGTGAGGGGAGATCCTCACTTCTTTTTTTTGCTGCGCGCTTCCTCGCGGCGCTTCGCCGCTTTCTCCTTCGCCTCGACCTTCTGCTGCTCCTTCTTCGCGCGTTCCTTGAGCGCGTAGTCGACGCCCATGCTCGCGAGCTTGTGCTTGATCGTCATGATCGGGTGGCGCAGCAGCATGCTCTTCTGGTTCGCCGTCATGATCTTGCGGAATTCGATGTTCTGACTCTTCGAGAAGCACGGGCTTTCGCAGCGGTCGCAGATCGGCTTCGTGATGCCGTAGGGACAGCGGTTCATCTTCATCAGCACGGTGGCAAGGAGTGCCGTACACTTGGGGCACAGCTTGTCGCCCTCCGTGCCGTGCTCCTTGTGACAGTAGACGCCGAACGTCTTCTTGATGTTCGCCTTTTCCTTTGGAATATTGTTCTTGATTTCCGGCTGCTTCTTCTTGGGCAGGAATCTGGAAAAAATGCTCATATCTGATCTCCCTCGCGATTTTGTATAGTAGATGAATAGAAAAGCGCTTCTTCTTAGTTTAACGGCAACAGGATGGAAAATCAAGCGATTTGTGCTATATGCGCTGATGTTTGCATCAAACTCCTTGAATATGAGGCCGCGTCTGTTATATAATGAAATGAATATCTTTAGTGGAAAAAGGGGGCGGCGATGTTTATGGAGCAGGAGAAGAGCGGATCGGAGGTTCCTCGCGCTCAGATCGACAAGCTCAGCGCCAAGTCGCTGGATAATATTCTGAAGAGTACGGTCAGCACGATCGAGACGAATAAGACGCAGATCTTCGGCATCTATGAGGCGGCGCGCGGCGAGGTCGAGTCGAGCCGGCGCACGCTTGAGGATCTGCGCGAACTCACGCGCCAGACGATCGAGAAGGTCGATGAGCTTTCGGCAATCGAGCAGCGGGAGAAGAAGAAGCTCGCCGAGACGAGCAGCGACTTCGGCAATTATTCGGAGGAGCGCATACGCGAGCATTACGAGTCGGTCAAGGACATTCAGATCGAGCTGAGCGTGGCGCGGGAAAAGGAGAGCCAGCTTCGTGCGCAGCGCGATGCTTTGGAGCTTCGCCTGCACGGTTTGAAGGAGATCTTGAAGACGGCGGAGCATCTGGCGATCTGCATCGGCTCGGTCTTGAGCTATCTGAGCGATCAGATCAACGGCGTCGTCTGGCAGATCGAGGAGGCGCAGAAGAGCAAGTTCGTCGGTGCGCAGATCATCAAGGCGCAGGAGGAGGAGCGCCTGCGCGTTTCGCGTGAGCTGCACGACGGCCCGGCGCAGGACATCGCGAATCTCATCTTTCAGGCGTCGATCATCGAGCGCATGGTCGACCGCGATCCTGAGGAGGCGAAGCGCGGTCTGCAGGAACTTCGCCAGCACATTCGCGGCTGCCTGACGGACATGCGCCAGATCATCTTCGACATGCGCCCGATGTCGCTCGACGATCTCGGCCTTGAGCCGGCGCTGCGCCAGCTGATCAGCAAGATGCGCGAGCGCGGCATGCTCGATGCTTCCATCGCCGTGGAGGGCGAGGAGCAGAAGCTCGCGAAGTATGCCGAGGTCAGCATCTTCCGCATCGTGCAGGAATCTTTGAACAACGTCAGCCGCCATGCGGGCGTCAAGAAGGCGGAGGTGCGCATTCTCTACACGGCTTCGGCGCTCGCCATCACGGTCAAGGACGAGGGCAGGGGCTTCGATCCCGATGCAGAAGAGGATGCCGTGCCGAGCGAGGAAGAGCAGTTTGACGACGATCGCGACGTCAACGATCCCATATCGAGGAACGCTTACGGCCAGTACGGACTCCTCGGCATGAGGGAGCGCGCCGCCATCATCGGCGCGGAACTCAACATCATCTCGGAGATCGGCAAAGGAACGTGCATCCATCTGCGCATGCCGTTCCGCCCGAACGTGCTTGCGCCCGAAAAGGCTGCGAAGAAGTGACGGCGGACGAAAGACAAAGACGCGCGCCGCTCGCCGCCACCATGTGCGCGTACGGGGAAGCGGGCGCTCTCGCCTTTCATACGCCCGGACACAAGCAGGGACTGGGGGCGCATGCGCTCTTGCGCGAGCTCGTGACGGAAGCAGGCCTTCGAGAAGAGGTCTCTCTGATGGAGGAGCTTGACGATCTGCACGAGCCGACGGGCTGCATCGAGGAGGCGCAGGATCTCGCCGCCGCGCTCTATGGAGCGGATGCGGCCTTTTTCGCCGTCAACGGTACGACGGGCGCGATCCATGCGATGCTCGTGGCCGCGCTCTCGCCGGGCGACGCCGTGCTTGTGCCGCGCAATGTGCATCGCTCCGTTTTCGGCGGCCTCGTGCTTGCCGATGCGCGTCCCGTCTACATCGAGCCGATCATTGACGAGGTGCTTGGCATAGCGCACGGGCTTAGTACGGAGGCTGTGCGCGAGGCATGCCGCCTGCATCCTGAGGCGAAAGCGCTGCTGCTCGTTTCGCCGACGTATTACGGCGTCGCCTCCGACGTGCGTGCCATCGCCGAGATCGTACACGCGGCGGGCATGGCGCTCCTCGTCGACGAGGCGCACGGCGCGCATCTCGCGTTCTCTGACGATTTGCCGGAGTCGGCGATCGCGGCGGGCGCCGATCTCGTCGCGCAGAGCACGCACAAGCTCCTCGGCGCGATGACGCAGGCGTCGCTCCTGCTGCTTCGCGAGGGGCGCATCGAAAAAGAGCGCGTCGAGCGGGCGATGAGCCTCCTGACATCGACGAGCCCGAACTACCTGCTGCTGGCATCTCTCGACATCGCTCGCCTGCAGATGGCAGAGGTGGGTGCGGCACATCTCGCTCGCGCCGTGGGACTCGCGCGGAACCTTAGGCGCGAGGTGAATGCGACGCCCGGGCTCTTCTCTTTTGGCGAAGAGCGCATGGGAGGCGCAGGAGCATTCGCGCTCGACCCGCTGAAGCTCACGGTGACGGTCACGGGACTCGGCCTGACGGGCGCAGAGGCCGCGCATATCCTGCGCCGTGAGCACAAGATCGAGGCGGAGCTTTTCGATGCACAAAACGTGCTCTTCCTCCTCACTTATGCCGATACGGAAGAAAGCGCAGGAAGGCTCTTGACGGCATTGCGTTCTTTGGCGCAGCGCCGGACGGCGCAAGCGGCGACTGCCGCTGCGGCAGCGATCGCGGTGCCCGATGGCAGAAAAGCGCAGGCCGCCGTGCGCTTTCCCGCCGCGCCGCCCGTGGCAATCCGACCGCGCGAGGCGTTCTATCGCCGCTCTGTTCCCTGCCGCCTGCGCGAGGCGGCGGGGCGCATCGCGGCGGAGACCATCGCCTTCTATCCGCCGGGCATCCCTGTGATCTGCACGGGCGAGGTCTTTACGGCGGAGGTCTGCCGCTACATCGAGGCGATGGCGGCGGCGGGACTCAAGGTCACGGGCGCTTCGGACGCATCGCTTCGGACGCTGCGCGTGGTCGCGGACGATGCGGAGCAGGAGAAATGAGTGTGCCGCGAGCTAGGCATGCTCGCTATAGGGAAAGGGGATTTCTATGAAGGTGCTTGTCACGGGCGTGAGCGGACAGCTGGGCTTCGACGTCATGCGCGAGCTTCTCGCGCGCGGCATCGAGGCGAAGGGCGCATCGAGGAGCGACTTCTCCTTGACGGACTTCGCCTCAATGCGCCGCTTCGTCGAGGCGCATCGGCCGACGGCGATCATCCACTGCGCGGCGTACACGGCGGTGGATAAGGCGGAGGACGAGCCGGAGCTCTGCCGGGCGGTCAACGCGGCGGCGACTGGCGAGCTCGCACGCCTCGCGAAGGAGGTCGGCGCGAAGTTCCTCTACATCAGCACGGACTATGTATTTCCCGGCACGGGCGAGGACTTCTACGAGCCAGCGGATGAGAAGGCGCCGTGCAACGTCTACGGCGAGTCGAAACTTCTCGGCGAAGAGGCGGCGCGAGAAGCGCTCGAAGACCTGTTTATCGTGCGCATCTCGTGGGTCTTCGGCGAAAACGGCAAGAACTTCATCAAGACGATGCTGCGCCTTGCCGAAACGCACGAGGAGCTTTCCGTCGTCGGCGACCAGATCGGCTCGCCGACATATACGCGCGACCTCGCGCGCCTGCTCGCCGATATGATTGTGACGGAGAAGTACGGCGTCTACCATGCGACGAACGAGGGCACATGCTCGTGGGCGGAGCTTGCGGCGGAGGCTCTTCGCTGTGCGGGAAAGAAGACGCGCGTGAAGGCGATCAAGACGGAGGAATATCCGACGAAGGCGAAGCGGCCCAAGAATTCGCGCCTGTCGAAGAAATGTCTCGATGATGCGGGCTTCTCGCGCCTGCCCGATTGGCGCGACGCCGTCGCGCGGTATGTCGATCTGATTTGACGCATCCGTATGAGTGGGATATAATGGGTTCGCTGAGTCATGCGGCATGGCTGCATTTTGTTTAGGAGGTGCTGCATTTGAATATACTGGTGACCGGCGGCGCGGGCTTCATCGGCTCGCATCTCGTGCGTCATCTTCTCGCGAAGGGCGAGAAAGTGACGGCGCTCGACAATTTGTCGACGGGGCTTGCCGAGAATTTGCCGCCCGAAGCGAAGCTCGTCGAGATGGACATCTTGGATGAGGAGCTTCCGAAGGTCGTGGCGGCGGGGGCTTTCGACGCCATCGTCCACCTTGCGGCGCAGACGATGGTCGACACGTCGATCAAAAATCCGCTTCTCGATACGCGCGAGAACCTCCTGGGAACGGTGCAGGTCCTGGAAGCGGCGCGCGCGGCGAATGTCAAGCGCGTCGTCTTCGCTTCGACCGCCGCCGCCTATGGCGACGTGAAGGAGGACGACCTGCCCGTGCGCGAGGCGCAGCCGACGGAGCCGATGTCGTTCTACGGCCTGTCGAAGCTCTCGGTGGAGAAGTACCTTGAGATGTATCGTAAGATTTACGGCATGGAGTATGTCGTCCTGCGATTTGCGAACGTCTACGGCGAGCGCCAGGGCGACGGCGGCGAGGGCGGCGTCATCAGCATCTTTGCCAAGGCGGTGGCTGAGGGGCGTGACATCACGATCTACGGCGACGGCGAGCAGACGCGCGACTTCGTCTATGCGGGCGACATCGCCGAGGGCATCTTGGCGGCGCTTCGTACCGAGGAAGTGAATGCCGCCTACAACCTTTCGACGCAGACGGAGACGAGCCTTCGCGAGCTCGTGTCGCTCCTCGCTGAGATCTGCGGGCGCGAGATCGTCCCGAAGTACGGCGCGGAGCGCGAGGGAGACATCTACAAGTCCATGCTCTCGAACAGCCGCGCCCGCCGCGGCCTCGACTGGCAGCCTGCCACTACGCTCGCCGAGGGGCTTCGGCGCACATACGAGTACTTCTGCGGCAAGTGCGAGGGCTAGAAAAAAAGAACCTGCCTTGGCAGGTTCTTTTTTTCGAGAGCGCGGATGAAATGAAGTCGCGCAGACATGTGAAGCCGGGTGGCTGAATGTATCAGCGCTTCCCTGGAAGTATATTCAGCTGTTGATGATCAGAGCCATGAACACGAGGTCTTCCGTGCCGTTTTCGTTCGACAGGCCGTGAAACTCGCCATCGGGACAGAAGGTCGTCGTGCCGGGGCCGACTTCGACCTCCGTGCCGTTGTCGTTGTAGACGCCCTTGCCCTGCAGGATGAAGTACGTCTCGCTGTTTCCCTTGTGCTGATGGTAGCCGAGCGACGAGCCGGGCTTGATCGTGACGCGTGCGAAGGTCGAGCACTTGTCGCCCATCTGCTCCTTGCTCAAGAGGTGCTCAAGGCTGACCTCTCCCTTGCCGCCTGCGGCGTTCTTGCGCACTTCGATGTTTCCTTGCAGAATTGCCATGTGGTTCGCTCCTTTTCACTGTTTTATTCTACTTCTTTATACCTATTGCTTTTATTCGCGGATTCTTCGCGGAATCCTCTTTTCCAGGAAAGGGAAATTGTTCGATGATCCAGTTTCTGAAATTCGGGGCGAGTTTTTTTCTGCCGCCCGGTATCTTTTTTCTCGCCTTTCTCTTCCTTGCTTATCTCGCATGGAAGAAGGGCGAGCGCTTCGCGGCGAAGGCGATCGTGCTCATTACCGCAGTGTTCTACCTCCTGTCGACATATCTCGTCGCCGACGTGCTCATGGGTGCGCTCGAAGATGCCTACGCGCCGCCCGCGAAGCCTGAGGGAGACGTCGTCATCATGCTCGGCGGCGGCGCTTTCTCCGATGCGCCCGACGTCGACGGCGAGGGTGCGCTGACGGCAAGCCCGTCGACGCGCCTTCTGACCGCCGTGCGGCTCGCGCAGAAGCTCGACCTGCCGATCCTCGTATCGGGCGGGCAGGTGTTCCAGGAGAGCGGCAAGGAAGCGCTGCTCGCCAAGCGCACGCTCGTTTCCCTCGGCATCCCCGAGAGCCGCATCCTCGTCGAGGGCGCGAGCCAGAACACGGTGCAGAATGCGGCCTATACGGCGAAGATCCTCAAGGAGCACGGCCTCGTGCGTCCGATCCTCGTCACGAGCGCCTTCCACATGAAGCGTTCCGTCCTGAACTACGAGAAACTCGGCATCGAGGTCGTGCCGTACCCGACGGATTACATGGTCAGCCATCATCCGATCTTTCATGTTGTGAAGCTCGCGCCTTCGGCGGACGCGCTGCATACGAATGCCGTCGTGCTGCAGGAATGTCTGCGCACCGCCGTCACATACTGCTTGGGGAAATGACATGGCAAAAGATATGACCGAGGGAAGCCCCGCGAAGCTTCTCCTCTTCTTCACATTGCCGCTCATCGCGGGCAATATCATGCAGCAGCTCTACGCCTTCATCGACACGCTGCTCGTCGGGCGCTTCCTCGGGATCGAAGCGCTCGCCGCCGTCGGCTGCACGGGCAGCCTGATGTTTCTGATGCTCGGCTTCGTCATCGGCCTGACTTCGGGACTGGCCATCTGTACGGGGCAGCGCTACGGCGCGAAGGACGCCGCAGGCGTCAGAAAGAGCGCGGCGGCGTGCGCTGTACTTTCCTTCTCCATTGCCGTCCTCTTGAGCGTCGTCGGCTTCTTCGGCTGTCTCCCGCTGCTCGAAGTCATGAACACGCCGCCCGAACTTCTGGACGATGCGACGGCATTCTTTTCGATTATCTGCGGCGGCACGGTATTCGCCACGGCGGCGCTCATGGCGGCGAATATCCTGCGCGCCCTCGGCGACAGCAAGATGCCGACCGTCATCATCGGTGCCGGCATCGCCGTCAACATCATCCTTGAGGTGCTGTTTTTGCTTCCCTTCGGTTGGGGCGTTCCAGGTGCGGCGCTCGCTACTGTCATCTCATGGGCGTTTGCGGCGGGCGTCTTTTTCGTCTACATCGCGCGGCGCGTGCCTGAGCTTCATGTGCGGCGCGAAGATTGGCGGCTCTCGTGGGGCTTTTTGCGCACGCATCTCGCCATCGGCCTGCCCATGGGCTTTCAGGCGACGATCATCGCCTTCGGCGCCGTGATCCTGCAGGTCGCGCTGAACGGTCTGGGGGCAGTGCCTGTCGCGGCGTATGCGGCGGCGCTGAAGGTCGATACGATCGCCATGATGCCGATGATGTCGTTCGGCGCGGCGATGGCGGCGTATACGGCGCAGAATTACGGCGCGGGCAAGTTCAGCCGCATCCGCACGGGCGTGCAGGCATGCTGTCGGATGTCCGTCGGCTTCAGCCTCGCGGCGGGTGCATTCGTCATCGCGGCAGGGCCGTATCTGATGGAGCTTTTCGTCGGCGCAGGCGAAGCGGAAGCGATCCGGCTCGGGCAGACGTATTTTCTCGTCAACGGCCTGACGTACTGGATCTTGTCGCTGCTCTTCATCTTCCGCTATACGCTGCAGGGACTCGGACAGTCCATCGTGCCGACCGTCGCCGGCGTCATGGAGCTCATCATGCGCGCGACGGCGGGCATCGTGCTCGTCGACGCCCTCGGCTTCCTCGGCGCCTGCCTAGGCAATCCCATGGCCTGGCTCGGCTCATGCGTGCCGCTCGCCATCGCGTATGTCATGACGGTTCGACGCTTGCCGAAGGAAGTCAGGTGAGCTTCCTTCGGCCTGCATCGCTCCCTTTTCCGCGTGCAGCGCGACAGGATTGCCTCAAAAGCATGTCGGCAAAATTCCTACAAGAAAATCGGACTTTTTCCGCTACTTTTCCTTTTCTCTATATGAAATAATAATAAGCAAGAGTATTTCGATTCTGGGAAAGGAGAATATCCCATGCTTGCTTTTATCAACAAACTTTTCCTCACGGCGCCGGATGCGCCGCCCATGCAGGATGCGGAGAAGGCGAAGAGCATCTTCTACAGCCTGCGTTGGCGCGTCTTCGCTTCCATCACGATCGGCTACGCCTTCTACTACATCATCCGCCAGAGCTATTCCGTCATCAAGAAGCCGCTCCTGGCGTCGGGCGCGGTCGATCCCACGCAGGTCGGCATCATCGGTTCGATCTTCTTCGTAACGTACGGTCTTGGCAAGTTCACGAACAGCTTCCTCGCCGACCGCATGAACAACAAGCGGTTCTTCGCTTTCGGTCTCTTCATGTCGTCCGTGACGATGGCGGCGATGGGTCTCGTGAACTCGTTCGTGCCGCTCGCCGTGCTCTGGGGCATCAACGGCTGGTTCCAGTCCTACGGCGCAGGGCCGTCGATCGTTTCGCTCAACCAATGGTTCAGCAACCGTATGCGCGGTACGCTTTACGGCGTCTGGTTCACGAGTCACAACCTCGGCTCGTCGTTCGCCTACTTTGCGATCGCGGCCATCGTCAGTGCCTACAGCTGGTCGATGGGCTTCATCGCGGCCGGCCTCATCTCGCTCGTCGGCACCATCTTCATCTACCTCGGCATGAGCGACCGTCCCGAGACGCGCGGCCTGCCGAATGGCGCTGTTCTCTACGGCGAGAAGACGCAGGCGCAGGTCGATGAGGAAAAGACGCGCTCCGTCGGCTCGATGCAGTGGAACGCCGTCGTCAAGAACCCCGCCGTCTGGATTCTCGGCCTCTCGTCTCTTTGCGTTTATATCGCCCGCTACGCGGTCGAGAGCTGGGGCGTCGTCTATCTGACGAGTCATAAGGGCTACGACATCATGGGCGCGGCGGGCGTCATGGCGTACATGCAGGTCGCGGGCATCTTCGGCGCACTTCTCTGCGGCTGGATCTCCGACCGCTTCTTCCACTCGAAGCGCAACATGCCGGCGCTCATCTACGGTCTTCTCTACACGGCTTCGATCGCCGGCTTCGTCTGGGCGCCGCAGTCGTTCTACATGGACCTCTTCTGCATGACCTTCTACGGCTTCACGATGGGTGCGCTCGTCTGCTACATGGGCGGTCTCATGGCGGTTGACATCGTGCCGAAGCGTGTCACGGGCGCGGCGATGGGCATGATCGGTCTCCTGTCTTACGCGGGCGCCGCGATTCAGGAGTTCGTCACGGGCAAGCTCATGACGATCACGACCGTCGGCGGCGAGAAGATTTACGATTTCGGCTACGCCACGGAATTTTGGGTCGGCGCAGCGCTTCTCTCGACGCTCCTCGCGCTCCTCGTCTGGAACGCAAAACCGGACGAAGCGTAAACTACGGGAAATAGCAGAGCGACCCTCTGAAAGCATTCTCGCTTTCAGAGGGTCGCTCTTTTTGTGCACGGTCACATGGTCTTCAGCTGATCCAAGGCGCCTAGGACTTCTTCGGAAACACTTTCGATTTCCGGCAGGAGGCTTCGCACCTTGTATTCGTTGTGGCTGTTGTAGGCGTCGATGGCCTCAGCGCAGAGCTTGTGGAAGCGCGCGTGCGCGGCGTCGAGATTTTCAAATACGGGCGTGCCGCCGTACTTTGTGCACCCTTCGCCCGAATACCATTGACCGAGGCGGCAGGTCTCATGGCTGATGACGTCGGCGGAGTGGAGCTGCAGGTTGCCGAGGAGCATCTGGTTGATGCGCGCGAACCAGATCAGATGGTCGGTCCTGGCGAGGTCTAGGAGCTCATTCGAGGTGAGCGAGAGGCCGTTCTTGAGGAAGTTCGTGCGCACGGTGCTCGATTCCATGAGCACATGGAAGAGCCCTGTGTTGCATTCTTTTGACTCGTTCTTCGCCGTGTGCATGTTGTCTACCGCCTGGCTTAGCGATGCCGTCATCTCCTCGAAAGAAGCCGACTGCTGCTCTGCGAACGGCGCGAGCTTTTCCATCGCCGTACTGATGTCCGTGAAGGTGTCGCGGATTGCGCCTGCCTGCTGCTCCGTTGCCTCGATATTCTCCGAGTTCTTCGTGAAGGTTTCGTCCATCGAGTCGAATTGGCCGCCGAGGTTCTTGACCTCGTTTTGGATGGACGTAAGCTGGGCGCGAATCTCCTCGACTGACTCCTTCGACTGCACGGCGAGCTTTCGGACTTCCTCGGCGACGACGGCGAAGCCGCGCCCGTGCTCGCCCGCGCGCGCCGCCTCGATGGAGGCGTTGAGGGCGAGCAGGTTCGTCTGCTCGGAAATGCCGTTGACCGTCGCCACGAGCGTGTTGATGTTCGCCGTCGAACTCGTCAGCGTCTCCATGCGCTGCACCATGAGGCTGATGCTCTCGCCGACGACCTTGTTGCCGGCAGACATCTCCATGATCGTCTCGCCCGCCGCGTTCATCGTAGTCTGTCCCGAATTCGTCTGCTCGGCGATGTTGGTCGACATGGAGGCGATGTCGTTGATTGATTCCGCCAGAGTGCGTATGACGCTCATGACTTCCTGCACGCCGCTCGCGATGTCCGTCAAGTTGAAGAACAGCTTGTTGAGCATGATGGAGGCATGGATCTGGCTTGCGAGGCTGTTGTTCAGCATCAGCGTGATGTCGTGCGCCTGCTGTTCCTGCTGTGCGGCGAAAGCCTGCAGAGCTGCCGCCAAGGGCTGCAGGGAGGCGTCCCTCACCTGGGGCGGCGGGGTTTCGAGCTTGCCCGAGGCAAGCGTCTTCAGATATTGCTCCAATCTCCGGATGTCGTCCGCCGCTCCTTGTGATTGTGCAGCGGCGGGCATGGATGCGGCTTTCTCTTTCTGAAAGAAGCCCATGATACACCAACCTTTCTCTTCCGATTTTCTCGGATGGGTTCCTTCGGGAAGCGCTGATGGATGCAAGCCGTCGCATTGGAACTGCCGGTGTTCCATAAGCAAAGACTCGTGCCACAATTCTTCTCCTTTCTTGCTCTATCGTTAAAAAACAATTTTTGGAAAAGGTTCTTTAGAGAAGAATATATAGGACTATCCTACATCTTATATACGAAGAAAAGACCTAAGAAACTTTTTGCGTAGGAGGGAGATATATCCTCCTTTTCTGCTGCATGTATGCTCGCGAAACGCAAGAAGATACTTTCGTCGGATAAAAGCGTCGAAAGATGCCATGAGAAAAGGAGTGGGGAAAATGCGTGTATTTTTGAATCCGGGGCACGACCCTCTGTACGACAGCGGCGCCGTCAATGCGGAGTTGGGGCTTCGAGAGTGCGATGTCGCCGCCGACATCGGCGAGCGCGTGAAGCTCTATCTGGAGCTTGTCGGCATCGAGGTCTTCCTCATGCAGAGCGACAACCTCGCTTGGGAGAGCCGCCATCTTGAGCGCTGGAATGCCGCCGTGACGGACGAGGCGAACAAGTGGTGCGCCGACATCTTCATCAGCCTGCACTGCAACGCGGCGGACGGCGAGGCGCACGGCACGGAGACGCTCATCTATGAGCGCGGCACGAGGGCGGAAAGGCTCGCGCGCGCCATCGGCTGGCAGATCACGACGTCGCTCGGCACGACCGATCGCGGCGTCAAGGAGCGTCCCGAACTCATTGTGCTCCACGCGACGGCGATGCCCGCCGTCCTCGTCGAGATGGCGTTCATCGACTATCTGCCCGAGGCGCAACTGCTCACGGAGAAGGCCGACGTCTTCGCACGCGCCATCGCGCGGGGCGTCACGGACTACGAGACGGAAATGCAGGCAGGGGAGAGCGGGGCGTCCGCGATCTCCGAGTGAGGACAGGGCACACGGCAGCAGCCCCGACGTTGGAAAAGCAGCGTCGGGGCTGCTGCCATTTTATCGGAAGGGTACTCAGCCGCACATCTTGCCGAAATCTGCTCCATTGGTCGCATCTTCGACATAGTTCGGGACTTCAGAATAGAATATGAATCCTTCTCATGTTTTGCTTGCCCCCCCGCAAGATATGTTATCATTATCAACGAGCAGACCGCAAGCGGGGATATTCTTGAGGGAACGTGGATACTCGGAAGCTCCCCCTGGATGGTCTGACTACAGTTCATTTCCATCTAGGAAGCGCTGATAAAATGAGGTCGCCCAGATGTGTGAAGATGGGTAGCTGAATTTATCAGTGATTCCTCTGTTTCAAAGGAGGAGTTTTTCATGAAGAAGTCTCTGACAGCCGCCTTGACGACGGCACTCGTCGTCGGCGCGGCCTCGACGACCTTTGCGGCGGCGAACCCGTTCAGCGACGTCCCTGCCGATCATTGGGCGTACGACGCAGTTGCACAGCTCGCCGATGACGGCGTCATCGAGGGCTACGGCGACGGCACGTATCGCGGTCAGAACGAGATCACGCGCTACGAGATGGCGCAGATGGTCGCCAAAGCCATGGCGAAGGAAGATC